>Ga0193958_1000200_pt1 | contig 26011 bp, 29 predicted proteins | sample FB_1_MG_FD_140320 | JGI IMG/M metagenome (GOLD analysis project Ga0193958, IMG submission 140320) | Microbial mat bacterial communities from the Broadkill River, Lewes, Delaware, United States - FB_1_MG | ecosystem: Environmental > Aquatic > Freshwater > River > Microbial mats | place: USA... | reverse complement strand
CTGATCCCTTCTGGCAACGTGACTGTTGGCGTTTGCTGATCGTGTTCACCACCACCACCACAGGCTTGTGGTTGTTGTTGGGTTAATGGTGTAGGGGTTAATGATGTATGTCTCCGTTTTGCGGAAACTGCTTTCTTTTCTCGGAAACTGTCTCTGTTCTTAGGGATGTCTCTGTTCTTCGGAATGTGTGGCGTAAAAAATTGGCCGTCATCAAGTTCAGCCAAAAAGTGCCCTGAGATGTCGTAGCGAAAATCAAAGTCGGTTGACTCTATGCCATCAAATAACCCTTTTTGGATGATTCCATCAACGGCAATGCGGCAGCGATCTACTCGCAGTCCTGATAGTTGGGCAATGCGCTTGTCTGTTAGATGATCGTGAGATTTGCCAAAACCAATAGTTTGGCGAAGCAAGACTAATAATACTTTGAGTTCGTTTTGTTTTAGGTTGGCAGAAAGTGCGGCATCAATGATATTTCTGAATAGGCTCATGCTTGCTCTCCCATTTCACGCATTTGATAGCGTTTGATTTCCTGCGAGAGGTTATCAATGGTCGCTTTTTGCTGTGAAATGGTAGCTTTTTGTCGAGTCAGGCAGGCTTCAAGGTCGGTGACAATTTGGCGGTCTGCTTGGTGCTGTTGGATCAAGCGGTCAAGGTCTAGTAGGACTGCTTGATGCTGGTCAATAATGCGGCCAGCCTGTTGCAGGCTTTCATGACAGAGGCTTTTTTCTGCTTGGTAAAAACGATTGAGGGAAATATTTAGGTTTGCCATAGCAACATTGCGTTGCTCGCTCAGGGCGATGGTTTTATTACTGATCATTACTTTAATCTCTTTGTGGTCGATTAAAGCCTGTGCCAAGTTTGAAATTGGGTGACAGGCCGTACAGTGTTTCTGAAGTTCAAACGGAGCACAAAGAAACCCCCAACATCCACACCATACAGCCCACCATAGACGCAATGATACAGTATAGCAGACACAAAAAAGCCGCAATAGTGCGGCGGTTTGTGCACCTTTGTTGGGTATTCCCTAGCGGTGTTTGAATCCCGACCAGTGTTTGCCCGTTAGGGTCACTGGATTTTGTTTGCAATGCAAACGTTGTGTCTAATTTATAGTAGTGTGTGGGTATATGTCAATATATAGTGTAAGGTGTTCTTGTTTGGTCACTATACTTTCTGAAGAAAAGCTTTGATATCATTTAAGTGCTCTGAATCTAAGTTGAAATATCCTTTTTGAGTAGCGAGACCAAGGCTTGGCACATACTTTTCCATTCCAGCTAAATATGCATGAAGTCTTGCTTTATGTTCATTTTTTGGAAATTTTGGATTTTCACTATCAGTAAGTTTGGCTCGTAATAAATCAATATACTCACCAGATGCAACTTTAACTGGATGGTTATCAACTGTATCTAAAACTAAATTTTCAAGCATACCGTTTTCACGATTCCCCGGCATAATAAATATACCGCACTTCATACCAGATGTTGTTTTAAACTGAGTATGTCCTTCTGGAACAGGGAGTTTATGCTTACTTAGAAGGCTCTTTAGACTATTAACAGCACTTGTAAGAGAATTGTCAGCATCTTGAATTACAGCGATAGAGTCTACGTTTTCAAAATTTCGCATAAGTAAAACGGCTGGTAATTCATTTTTAAGTCTGTCTTTCCCCCCTGTTTCAATTATTTGAAGACCATCAATACTTAGATGCTTACATAAGGCTTCAAAAAAATTCACCTCATCTTGACCTTCCACAAGTAGTAACTTATTTTCCACTAGCTCTTGCATTAACGAACCTCCCAGTTACGATCCATTGCTGCAAATAACATTGAGTGATCATAGGTTTTTGCAACAATTTTTTCTTTCACCCAATCTAGCCTTGTAAAGCTAAGCTCATTTTCACCAGTTGAAGAATAAAAATCAGAAAGTCCTTTTAATGCGTCATGACTATGAGTTGTTACAAATAGCTGACATTTATATTTTTTAGCCATATTGTTTATAATCTCCCAAATTTTAGGAAATAAAGAATAATGAATCCCGTTTTCTATTTCATCTAAACAGACGATTCCTCCCTTAGAAGAAGCTATCGTAACTAATGTAGAAAGTAGTTTTGAAATTCCCTCACCCATATATGAAATTGGGATTTTTCTTGGTAGGCCAATATCTCCATATATAACTGGTTGCTGCCCTTGAGGAACAATCGATAACCCTTTTAATCTAGGCTCTATCAGTTTTAATGAATCTGAAATTACATCAATATCACCTTCAATATCAATCTTACCTAATCTTTCAGCATCACTAGGTCCTCCTCCCTTAGTAGATGAAGGGACAAAAATAATTTCTTTATGTGCTTTTTGTAAGTTATTAACTTTTAAGCTTAGTTGGCCACCATTAATAAATAAATTTGTTTCACCAGCAAATCTACTTCTCAAAAAATACTTTGTGTGCAAAGATTCGCTTTGTATGTTTTTAGAAGATTGAGACGGTGTTTGTTGTGTATAATTATTATTTGAAGTGATAATTGTATTAAAATTGTTTTCATGTGAATAAACTGCTTTATCTTCTATGCCCGAATCTTGAATTTTTATAGTTATTTCTTTTGAAAGATCAAAATTATTAAACATGGGCTGCCACAAAGAACTCGAATTTAAATCAAATGAGTTCATTCCCCTAAGAGATAGATGCTTAATAAGCATGTCAGGATTTCCGCGATCATAAAACATAAATAAAGCTTCTAAAATTGAAGTTTTACCTGTGTTATTTTGCCCCGAAAAAATATTTAATCTTTTCAATCCATGAAGGTGTAATGACTTAAAATTTTTGTAATTATCTAAATATATTGAATCAATCACGTTATATCCTCAAAATTTTTTCTTACTGTATCATACATAGCATTAAGAATAGTTTCTGTACCTGTATCAAGTTATGAACAGTTACTTAACAGTTTAATATCTGGAAGCGGTGGCCAACAGGTATCCCGCGTCCGTTTATCAAGTTGCAGTGGATTTTAGATAGTCTTTAGATCTGGCTGAAAAAACACCAGAACAATACAGAAGCTGCCGCTAAAAAACAAGAAAAGGTATGAGTGTGCTTTCGTTAGCCAACATCACAGCTTAGGCAACCGCTTCACCGTACTAGCCCTACCCGTGGGGCTATGATGTGCATAAACCTGTGTGGTCTTAATGTCCGAATGGTTCAACATATCACTGACACGTTCGATGCTCACACCATCCTGAACCAACCAAGTCGCAAAGGTATGGCGTAAGTCATACACCCGCATTCCGCGTGTTTTCGCATGTTTGGAGCTTACTGGAATGCCTGCCCGTTTACAGGCCGATTTAAACGGCGTAATGAAGCTACCAAAGGGTTTAGCGGGTTGGTCTTCCGTTTTGGTTTTGGGATTTACAAATAAAAAATCACTGTCATTGTGTTTGGCCCACTCAATACGGCGTTGCAGGCACGCTTCAATCTCTTCGGATATAGGAATGGCATGGGGTTTATTGCCTTTGCTGTCATCCAAATAGAGGTATCTGTGTGTGAATGAAACACGGTTGGTGGTTAGGTGTAACACTTCTCCAGTTCGCATGCCGGTATACAAGGATATTTTTGTGAAGTCATGCAAAGCCAGTTTGTTTTCTGCCGCGCTGGTACTTTGCAGGGTCGCTTCTAGCAGTCGGCTGGCCTGATCGTGGGTCAGGTAATAATAAGTGGTTTTGGTAATATTGATTTTGATCATATTGCGTGGGTTGCGAATGTCTAAACCGCTGCGAATAGCATGTTCAGCAGCCGCACTGAGTACCGCTAGTTCACGGCGTATGGTACTGGCTTTGACTTGTTCCGCTCTCCATTCTTGATATTGATTAATAGAGTTCGGCCCCTTGGCATTACAGATTTCAGACCAAGGGGTGCTGGGTGCCCAGTAGCGATAGAGCGCCTTACAGCTAGTTGCGTGTGAGCGCTTGGACTTGATGCGTGACAGTGCTTGCCCTTCATAGTCCGCAATAATGCCACCAAGCGTATAGCTGTCATCAGTATCAGGGGCTTGCTCATGCCCTTTACGCAAGTTTTGGTAAACATGCCATGCTGCATGGTAGTCAGTTTTACCCGTAGATCGACGGCATAGTTCACCAGTGCTGTTATAGAAACGGCACTGGTAATATGGGGTTTTATTAGTTGGGGGTATTAAACCTTCTTTGCGTTTCATTGAGTCAGCTATCATCCTCATATAGTTTGTGGCTTAGGTTTTTCCTAATACAATGATCAGTCCATGTTTTTTCAGGCTTCATACACTCCCCTCCAGTAGTCCATCTAATTCCATTGCATCATCAGATGTCAGCTTGGGGCGTGCCTTGAATACCCAGCATTTTTTGGTTTTACCTAATATTGCGGATGCTACGGGGTGGTTCTTTTTAACAAACGCTTGTGAGCGTTCTAGTAATGGCTTTATCTCAACAACAGGTAACACATTCACACCGTGTCTCCGTGCCTCACTTTCAACATGCGCAAGGTCAATGGCTAGCAAGTCGTCATTTTTGGAATGGTTAAATGAGGTGGGGTTGTGGCGCATATTGCTCATGAAGTCGATAGCATCAAAGTACGCTTCTACGCGTGGGTCTTCGCTATTGATAAACACTTGCCGGTCTTGTGCCATGTTGCGAACGTGTAACAGTGCTTGGTCCGCCGTTTCTTTTTTGATGGGTAGTAGCATGCAAGATGCCTTAATCAGTCCCATAATCACGCTATGGGTAAAGGCAATTCGTTGGATTTTGATATTAGGATCTTGTAATAGTCGTTGTTCGGCTTCCTTTTGTACTTTGAAAAATACCTCAAGGAATTGCTTTTCTTTCTGAATGACTTTGATGAGGTAGCCACTCATATTGTCGCTGTCCAACTGGTACAAGGCTTCGGCAGCTTTGCGTGTATCTTCACTTTTGTTTCTGCTGTCAAACCAGCATTGCACAATACGTTGAAGGAATGCGGGTTGTGCGTCTTTCACTGGATAGTTCTGTGCAATGACCAGTGATCCACGAAAGTCTGAGATTTTTATTTGATTGTCATTTGACATATTGGCTTTACCGTACAGACCAATACCGCCATATAAATCCTTGAAATCGTCCCAGTTCACACCGCTACTTTTGGTTTTTTCGTTATCACTTCCGCTGTCTCCTTCCACAAATACCGTGGGTAAGGTGGTTTGTGCCAGTACACGGGGTAAAAACTTGGCGGTGCCTTTACGGCCACCGGGGTTGGTGCCTTCGTGCCCACGTCTGCCAAAGGCTTCCCATAGACCTTTGAGCAAGGCTGATTTACCTGTACCGGGATCACCGACCAATTCTAAAAATGGGAAGTTTTGCAAGCGGTCGCGGATCTGGTTAGCAAACACAGCCCCCGTGAAGTAACAGGCTGCGATAAGTCCATTCATGCCCCAAGCTTCATGGACTTTGTGAAACCATTCGTCTGAGTAGTCGTTTAGGTCGGTATTACATTTGATATCGACGTTGTGATAGCTGCTTTTGATCTGCACCTTGCCTGTATCAATGAATTCCTCATTGTTCAGCTTGTGGACTTCGCCGTTGAATACGCCGAACTCTGGGAAAACATACCCACCGCTGGTGGCGTCATAGCCTGCAAAGTCGATGGCTCGGATCTCTTGCACGTCATACATCCAGCTTTTTCGTAGGTTGCTATAGAAGTTGGCTCCACCATCAAACATGGCACCGGCTGCGAATGATCCAAGGCGCTCGTTGAATTTGTTAGCCGTTTGCTGCTGGGCATTGCTGAAAGTGTCTTTGTACACTTTGCCATTAGGCATGGAGACGCGGTAGAAATAAGCGAGTTCATCGGCTGCTGGGTTGCGCTGGGTGTAAAGGAACTCTGGTACACAGTTTGCAATTTCCATGACCGAGGTGCTTTGCTTTAGTGCAAGGTTTCTCAGTTTTTCGACTTCATCACGGGGTATTTTGTCCTGCTCTTCCAGACCGTTGTCTTTTTTATAAGCGGTTTCAAGGTCTGACATTTTGTCATTGAACGCGGTCATATCCAGTTCAAAGCCGTACATGCGCTTGGCAAAGTCGAATGTGAAAAACGACCGGCCACGGTATGCATAAATGATCATTGCCTTTTCTTCGGCTGTTTCAGCGGTTGCACAGTCGCCATAAAACTTATATCGCCGATAGCTTTCTGCATCGGGTGTTGGCTTGGTGGATCTGCCGTTACTGTCTTTGTGTTTGGTGAGCTTGCCAGCGTTTAATAGGTCGTTCCAGTCACTGCCCTTTTCAGGGAGTATGCAGCTGGAGTCAATGCCGAACGTTTCCGACATGGTTTTCATGTGCTTGATGGCGGCGTTAATGCCAGCTTTGTCGTTATCTAGTGCCCAGACCCATTCATACCTTTTTGAGTTTGTGAAGTCGTCGTTTGCTTTGATGAATTCGTATGGAAACATGCCGGCGCTGAGACAGCTGATTGCTTTGTAACCTGCTTGGCACAGTGCAATGGCATCAAAGATCCCTTCAACAATATGTATGCGGTCACCTGCTTGTAAATTCTGGGTTTGTGGTTGCCACACGTCACCTTTGAATAAACTGCCGTCGGCTTTGCGCTTACCACCAAAGTGGGCTTTTTTACCCACGGCTTTTTCATCCTCTATCACCCGTTCAAAGTAACGGGTTTTTTCAGTATCAAGGAAAATACGAATACTGGGTGCGGTGATATTCCGGTTGTCGCTGTTGAAAATGACTGACTGTTGATATTGGCCACGCAATAAGTTGTGATCCAGTCCACGGATATACTTTAGGTAAGCATCAGCTGTTGCATTGGGGTTTTCATCAGTAGGAATATAGCGTTTGCTTAGCTCGGTGAAGATTTCTGGGAAGAGTTTTTCAACGCGCTCTGTGTAACCGCAGCTGTTCTTTTTATTACATTGCACGTTCCAAGGTTGCTCATTCCAAGTCCACAAGCTTTTTTTGTTGCACTGTGGGCAGACACCTTGTTCTAAGTGTTTGCCTTTTAGCTTGCAATGGTATGGTGCTTCTTTCAATTTTGCTTGAATATCCGGTATTAAATCATCACGTTTCATGCTGACTCCTAATGGATAACGGCTTATTATCACGCCTATTATCTGACTGTATTTGCGTTGCTTGAGAGTCAGTCCCTATACTTCGGGCACAGACTCCCAAGGTCTGTATGTGAGCGGCAGCTAGCAATTGTGGTGATTCGGTGGCTGCCGCTTTTAAACTTCCTTTAGTTCTCTGTAACCTGCTCAACATCAAATGCATGATCAATTGCGTGCATTATCTCTGCTTCAAAATCTTCTGGTTGGTCGATCCACTGCTGCTCAAACTCAACAAGCTTATGCCCTGAACCAAAGGCTTTTATCTTGTCTGCTGTGACTGCTAACTGGATGTCGGCTACCCAGAAATGATCACGGTATGCCGCAACAGTTGCCTTGCTATTTAGTGTATTTTGAGACATCGCTATTAATCCTTTTTAAGTAAATATTTTGGCTGATTTGCGGCCTTTTTTGGGTTCTCAATCAACACCCCTTTTATCAATGCTTTCATCATAAATACTTTGGATATATCGCCGCATTGTTTGATGGTCATTGAGGTTTTGTGACGTTGATCACCACTGATTCGTTTTTGAATAAACACACGGGATTCACGAGCTACGGGGCGAATTTTTTCAGTCCTGATGGCTTGCTCCCAGTCGTGGTATAGCGTGTCAGTATCCTGTGTGTTTTGCGTGTTTGGATTCTGTGTGTTTCCTGTGTGTTCTATGTGGGCGCACTTAGAAACACGCGCTTTTTGGCTTGTGTGTTCGGTGTGTTTTGGTGGTGCTTGTTTGTCTGTTTTCCCTACTTTTAAGTCTGTGTGTTCAGTACCTTGTACGCGCTTAGCGGTGACCTCTGAAGCACCTGCCATGCTGTATGCTTTTGCGGCTGGCTTTGGTTTTGGTGAGAAACCAAACGGTACTTTTTCGACTTCTGCCTGTGGCTCTTGTTTGACTGTTTCAGTCGTTGATGTGACCTCCTTTTTTGGCTGGCTTATAGTCTCATTAGCGGATGCCGTGACTGGCTTGTTTTTATCTGTTTTTTCGGGCTGATTTCTGGGTGTTGTTGGGGCTGTAATCATGGGTTCAGCAGGGGGAGGGGGGGTGAACTTTTTAGCCTCCACAGGCTTAACTGGTTCGATCTGTAAGGCGTCTTCAATCCCCATGAGTTCGCCAACGGTCACACCAAATGTTGATTTGTTTTTGCGTTCAAGTAGCTCAATCTCTGTATAGCGTTGTGCTTGTCGTTGCTCTTCAACTTTGCCACCGATGTAATAGGCTGCGAACTCCAGTAGCAATGTCACTGCAAGGTAAAATAGGTTAATCAGCATTTTTTCGGATGCGCCTGTGTAACTTGCAACATCTGAAAGTAGGGGGTTGCTGCTGGCATTTGTACCGCCACCGGCCATTTGCTGCTTACCCATTGCTACGGTGCCCATGGCTCGCTGGTACGCTTGTGCGTCAGCTATTTTGCTTTTCAGGGATGACTTTTGCTTAAGGTAGACAGCGTAGCTGATAGAACGCCCACCGCCGCAGTCTGCTGCTCGTGCGCACACGACATCATCTAATTGTTGCTGTAGTGCCTTTAGGTCATACGCGGCTGCGTGGGCATAGTTTGCGGCTGCATCCATGCCACGTTGTTGCATGATTTTGCCTGACTGGTAGTTGTCACTTGCCTTGTTGATTTTGTCTTGCCGGTCAGCGTTTAGGATTGCATACGTACCCATGACCGTGAGGACTGATACTGCTGTTGCAACAAACCAGATACCTGCATGACGGTAGGTCGATAAAGTGACCTTTTTTATGATTTCGGATACTGCACCGACGCCTACGATTAGCCAAAGGAGAAAGTGCCAGCCTGTCGATAGATCGCTGCTGTTTTCAAGGCCCGACAAGACTACCCAGTATGCAATCGTTGCGGCGAATGATACCGCTAGTATTAAGTAGATTGTTGCAGTTCCAACAAATACGCGGTGCCGATTATCTTGCAGTTCGTTGTAGTTCATAACAAGTCCCCCGCTACAGTAGAGGCTAGCGTAATCGACACAACGGCAAGGTTAGTAAAAAAGACAAACATGCCCCAAACGACTAGGTCGATTTTTGCTAATACAAACAGCACAACTACTAATGTGAATACGGGTATAAATAGTGCCAGTGTTAATAGGGTGGTACTTGGCTCTGCATTCCAGCCTGAGGGAGTGAGCGATAAGCTCGCTGTAATTAGGCCAGCTGCGCTTAGCATATTAATGAAGAGGCTGCGGCTCATGAGATGACCTCCCAGAGGCGGTTGGCTAGTGTGGCTTCGCCTTTGGCATCTAATAATTTCACAGCAATTTCTAGAATTTCGGATTCAAACTTTTCTTGAACATCGGGGTTAGTAGAATCAAAAGTGATATTGACTGCATCAACTGTATCGCCATCTTTTGCCGCGATAAATTGAAGTGCATCTAATTGGTGCTCTGCTAGCAGACTGTGCAGGGCGGAAACGAATTGTCTTGCATCTAACATATTTGTGTTCCTGTTTTACGTTTTTGGTCGGAACACAGGGCAAAGGGCGTTTAGACGCGTTATAATGAACGCGCAGGCAACAACTGTCTTTGTTCCTGTGGCTTCCGAGGTATTACTGTTACTTCGGTTGCAGGTCTGGTGAAGTGTTGGTAGCACTCGCCAGACCGCTTATACAGCGGCTCGCGCTGGACTCATTTCTGTGTCGTATTTCTCCTTATATGTTGCTTGTGTGAATGGCTTACAGCGGGTGGCTTGTTTCATGCTGCGGCTGCCTGACTTTCTTCAAAACGCTTAATATTTTCTGTCAACTGCACCAAGTTAATTAAGACAGACTCACGAGGGCTTTTCTTTGGAAGTGTTGGAAAAGTGCCGTCTTGTGCTTTTTTGCTGATATAAGACTTACTAAGGCCAGTGTGCTGAGCAAACTGGGCGATGGTCATAAAGGGCACATTGAAAACAATGTTCATTTGCTATACTCTCCGGTGCTAATGTTTATATATGCGCGTATATGCGCCATAGGTTTTATTAATGTTTATATATACCCATTTGGGTAAACCCAATTGTGCATACCCGAATGAGTAAAGTCAATACGTTCGTTGAGAAAATAGCAGTCCTTCGTGAGACTGAAAGCCTGAATAGAGTTGAATTTTGCAAGTTGCTTGATGTGTCTACATCAACGATGACAAAAATAGAACGCCTTGAAAGAAAGCCTAACCTTGAAATTATTCAAAAGGTTTGCAACGCATTCCCTGAGTACACATTGTGGTTAATGACCAACCAGACCACTCCAGAAACAGGGCAAATTAGTCCAGTAGATAAACGCTCATACCGTGCCTCAAGTGACGGAAATAATAATAACTACAACTATGAGAACAACTCTGTCGCCGTGCACAACAACCACGGCTCAATTGATGTTAGGGATGACGGAAAAAAGCATGGGGGGCGGGGTGCTCGTCTCGTAGGTTTTATTAATGATTGGATGGACACACACGATGAAGATGATCGTGTGTGGCTTGAGAAGCAAATAGAGCGGGCTGTGCCTGAGTTTAAGAAGTGGAAAGTGAATAAAGGATAAGGAATGAAAAAGTTTTTATTGTCGGCCGGTGTGATGTGTGTCCTGTCTATGCCAGCAGCTTGGGCTGATGCTGAAGCGATGAAAGTTGTTAGTGTCAGCGATTACAGTTTCACATTAAATGAGCAACAGGCTGTTAGTGTGATTTTTGGGGCTTCTGATTATAACTACTGTTCTCTTACCGTACTTCGTCAGTCTGTTTCAGATTCTTTTAAGTTCTCATCGACTCAGAGAAGTGATAAGGATGCCAGTATTTCTTGTACTTGGGATAAGAAGCACTTTGTGCAATCTTCAAAACACCCAACTGGCTTGAATATAGAAATCTTGTCTTTGGATAAAGAGGCGAAAAAGGCTGAGGTTAGCGTCTCACTAAAGCTGGTAGAGCCAAGCAGTGATGAATACTTTGAGCTAAATGACGCCCGTTTATTAATTACTGATCAGGGCTTTGAGCACCTGATTGAAGATAACCCATCTTAATGTCATGTAATGATTTGGTCGTAGTCAAAAGGTTTAATAAGCAATGCCTATAAGCGTACCAACAGTATTTATTTCATATAGCTGGACAAATGATGCACATCAAAAAAAAGTTGTGCAGTTTGCAGAGAACCTTACTAGTCAACGTGTTGATGTTAGGTTAGATGTCTGGGATTTGAAGCCCGGCCATGATATTTCGCATTTCATGGAACAAATGGTATCTGATAAAAATATTGATAAAGTTATTATTTTTAGTGACAAGGAATATGCGAGAAAAGCAAACTCTAGAGATGGTGGTGTAGGGTCTGAGTCTCAGATTATTTCATCGGAAATCTATAATAAAACTAAGCAAAATAAGTTTGTTGTTGTTGTAGATGAACGTGATGAGAATAACGAGCTTTGTATTCCGATCTATGCTAAACAAAATCTATGCATCGATTTATCTGATGATTCCAAATATGTAGATGAGTACGAGCGCTTAGTCCGATGGATTTACGATAAGCCGTATTATAAAAAACCTGCATTGGCAGACAAGCCACCCGCTTTCCTTGAAGAAGATAACCTCATAACCATAAATACTGGAGTAGCCCATAGGCGCTTAGTCGATGCAATTAAAAGTGCTCGTCCTTATATGAAAAGCGCACTAGATGAGTATTTTCATGCCCTATTAGGTGGGCTGAAGGAATTTAGAATACCAGATGAGTATTCGTCAAAAAGTGCTAGTGATTTCCGTGACGAAATAGTCAAAAGTATTGAGGCTTTTCAGCCTTATAGAGATGAACTTGTTGAAGTCTTTGTTCTATTAGCTCGGTACAGTGCTACTGAAGAAATAGCTGAAAGGTTGCATCGCTTTTTTGAAGATTTTTATCCCTATATTTGGCCGGAAGATGGTTTCAATAGTCGCCATAATATCTTGCATGATAATTATAAGTTTTTTTTGCATGAAGCATTTTTGTGCTGTGTAGCTGCTTTCTTGAAAGAGCACAGGTTTACAGTCGTTTCTTATTTGACCACACATAAACTCCACATCGTCCATCGACGGCATTCACACCAAAAGCGATCTTACGGGTTTGACGTTTTCTATCCTTATTTGGAGTCATTGAATGAGGGTCGTAGAGACCATCTTCGCGAAGCTTTAATTAAGAAACGTTGCTTGAAGGGAGATGTAACACTTGAGCATTTGATGCAAGCTGATTTTATTCTTTATGTTCGTCAGCGCATTGGGTTTTATAGGGGGGAATATGCCCTTAATTCATCTGGGTATGAAGGTAAGCATTGGTTCCCCATTATGTTGTCGTATTGTGGATATCGGGAGGCCTCTTTTGAAGTTATCCAGCGAGCGGGTAATCGTGAATTTTTGAATAAGTTGCTACCTATCTTTGGAGTGGAAAGCTTGCAGGAGCTAGCAAATCAGATTCGCAAGTTACCTGAAAGAGAGAGAAGTGTGAAGGTAAGAGGGTTTGATTCTATAAATGTTGAACGGTTACTAATGTTGGACGAATTGGGAAGCAGTTAACAAGGTTTATTGCTGTAGGATTCAGATCGCAGAAAAAAATGAAAAAAGCCGGCAAGTGAGGAGGAGTGCGAGATCACCCGCCGCTCGTTCAGAATGACACGGCTGAAAGCCGCATGGCTGTTGGCTCTGCGGCTTTTTTGTGTGCGTTTGATCGCTTAGGGGTAGGGGTGGGACAGTGTGACCAAGTGGGACACTTTAGCGTGTAATCTTTTCCACATTGTTGGCAATAGCCTTGATACTTGCTTGCTGCTTGGGCGGCATAACTTTTGGGTGAGTATGAGTTGATAAGATGTCAGCCAACCGTCTAACCTCTTCAACTAAATCCACTTCTGCATTACCAATCCTAACCTTATTTCTGGCTCTTAGATCCCAGCTTTCATCTATCGTTGCGCGAAGATAAGTTGCAGCTGATTGCTGGATCAGTGTTTCTTTATCCGCAAGTGCGGGTAAGTGTTTACCGGTTGCGTAAATATCTGTAATCACAGGGTGTTGGGGAGAGCCGTCAACAAACTGGATTAATACCAAGGTGCCAGCAGGAGGAAAACAGTACATGCCGCGTGAGTGGCCAGCCCCCGTAATAGGAAGTGGTACGGACTCATAGACCGTTTTTGTTGGATTACCCTTTTTATCTAATACAACAATATCCACAGCATAAGCAGGCTCCAGTTCGGTTGAAAGTTGGCCATCTACAATATTCCCTGGTATTCGATGAACTTGCGCCCATTGCGGCAAATGATGCCTGCTAGCAATTTCAGGGTAAAACTTACGAATTGCATTTTTTATGAACTCCACTGGATGTGTGTCTCCATTTCAATGAGCCTGACTCTATCCAACGTTTTATTATTTACAATCATACCTGCCCGTAGAGCAGGCAAAGCGGGTAGGGTGGCCAGACCGCTACTTTTCTGTTTTGTGAATAAGTTTTCCGGAATGTTTATACTGCCTTGCTTGGCATGTTTGCTATCCGAGTGATCCCCCAGCCACACTTGGCCATCAGGCATTAATTGCCAAATAAATTGCTGGATATTAAATGCACGGCCAATATTTTGTATGGCACTCAATGCATCGGTGGTATTTGCAAAGCGAGGGATTCTGTTGCGAGTATAATCAGCAGAAGGTAGGTCAAAGCTTATGCCTATTTTGCGCTGCATATCTGCCGCAACATCGACTACTGAGCAGTCACGTAAAGAAATAGTGCAGGGCAGTAACAAAGCTTCTGATAACTCTTTACAGTCTACGATCCAGCTGCCCTTATCTCGTCGCTCAGCGTTTTTAATGATGCCCAAAAAATAATGAAACCATGTACCAGTGGTATAGCCTGCTTGAAACGACACAATGCCTGTAGGCTTTTGCTTGGATCTAACAATGAACACAGCACGGCCAATGCTAGACAGTTGTAATGTCGCATCAGACTTAATAATTGGGTATTCGACTCCACCAATAAACAAACGTCGTTCCAGTTTCATGCAACCACCTTGTCAATCTGTGCCGCAATGGCCTCAAAGCTAGACCCTAAGCCTGAATCGCCTCGGCTACTATTTCGACTCTCTGCGACTTCAGCCGGTGACTTGTATTCAGATAAGGTAAACGTCACCTCCCATGCTCTAACCTGATCACGTTCAAAGATATTAACCGAGTCTGAAAACGTCACTTGTCGAATATTCAGTGCGTCACAGAGTAAATCAACAATGACATAAGGTTGTGCACTGCCTTTACTGTCTCGTTGTTCTGATAGCTGTACGATCTCTCTGAGCCACTGCTTCTCTAGAAAGGGTATAGATAGTGACACGGTGACTTTTTTAGGCTTTATACCAAGGTCTGCTTGATCTGTTGCAGAGCTTTGCCCTGACAAATCGGCTTTTGGCATAATCAGCACAGAGGATACGTTTAAGTCATGGCCATGGATCGCTTTACCGTCGATCATCAATTGTGTATTCATAGCCACACCTCTGGTATCTGTCCCTTGGGCCAGAGTTGCAATAAGACGGCTGTTTGCACTTGGTCATATTGTGTTAAATAGTGACTCATAGGGGTTAAATCCCAATTTAATAACAGTAGCTTTTCGGGTTCAGTATCGACCACCACATCTGGGTGGGTCAGCCCAAAACGTTGACGGCAAAGGTTCAGGGTTTCATTAAATGCAGGATACTTAGGAGCAATTGCTGCTAACTGGTCATGTAATAGCTGCCAATCACTGCCAGAGACCCGCAACAGTACCGCATCAAAATCAGGGTAATGCTGAATAGTCTGTGTAACCCACTCGGCAGCAGCAGGTAAGCTAAATGCGAGGGGTGAATTACTTGCAATGAATGCGTCATGGTAATGGGTGATACCTGCCTTAGAAGAGCCAACAATTGTTTCAAAATCCTCCTGACTTGCCTTGCCATTTAACCCAAGCATTAGCCTTCTGATTTCTAAACCTGCGCGGTACATATCTCTGTGATAATTATCTTTAAAACTCATACAGCTACCTTCACTAAACAAAAAAAGCCCGAACAATGCCGGGCTTTCTGTACTGCTACCGGTTTAAAAAACCGTACTGTGTTAACGCTTATGCAGGTGCGTAAGGCGAGTAACCCGCTGAAGAGTCGGCCCCATTCAGACCTTCCATAAAGTGTGGCATTGCGTCCGATGTACCCAGATCAGCAAAGCGGCTTTTAATGAATGCAATATCTTCGCCATACTGCGTCTGTGTGGTCTGTAGCTGACTAATCGCAACTTCAGCGGCATCCAAGCGTTGCTTTGCTGCTGTGATTTCAACTTCATTAGCATTGCCTTTCAGCGCGTTTTGTCCAACCTTCGCTTCAATGCGGGTGATCTCAGCCTGACGTGCTGCAATTTCATCATCAATACGGGTATTGATGTTTGCAATAGCGGTGTTGTACTGGGAAACAAAGGTTGTTTTCCAGGTGTTAATCGCAGCAACAGCATCTTCATTCGCCGTGATACGGTCACCCAGCGCGATGTAGTTGTTAGTCATCAACGTGTAAAGGTTCTGACCTTCATCCCAATCTGGCGTGCCTGGTTCAGCATCAGAAATGCGAAGCAGGTTATTAATTAGGGTGTTGAAGTTTTCATCTTTACCAGTGAGTACAGCAACCTCTTGGTCAATTTTAGTTTTTAACGCTTGGTCCATGCTTTTTAAGCGCTGGTCAATCGCGTAACCGGCTTGATAACCGAATGTTTCCATTACTGTACTAATTTTTGGTGTATTAGCATCCATTGTGTTGCTCCTATTGCTTTAGTGTATGAGGGCTTAGCCCAAAGTGAAGTGTGTTTTAATCTGAAATTACTCGGCAGCTGGCATTGGAAAGAACGACATGCGAAACGGCAGCCAAACCGCTTTGAAGTCATCCAAGTTTTCTGTTGTTAGCACTAGCTTGCTGCCATTTTCAAAATGAAAGTTAACAGGCGGCATTTCTTGACCTTGCATTTTTGCAAGCGCGAACTGCATCCAGATACCTGACAAACCATGCTGATCTTCAGATGTTGCTGAGCACATGACGCCGTTAAATTCAACGCCTGCCAGCTTTGCAACTCTGCGCTCAGCTTGTTTTTCTGCGTCAGTTTCAGCGCCAACCGTTAATTCATGCAGTGGAATATCGAGATCATCTGAAATTTGCTGAAGCGGAACCAATGCTCCACGTAAAATTTCTACGCCATTTTGTTTGTAAATAGCCATTTTTTATTCAACTCCGTTAGCTGTTGCGCCAAAATATCCCCAGCGGTCATCTGGGTGTACTCCATTTAAAATCGCAGGTAATGCAATCAATACAGAACCCGATGTGCTGGTGACACGACTAGTTGTTGAGGTATATCGATTTGCAGGCTTACCGTGAAAACCAGTCAGTTTTGCAGTTCCCACTTCAGCGCCTCGTGTAAATGATGCATCTGTAATTGATCCGGCTTCGATTTTTGTTACCGCCCGCTGACTAAGCGCAGTAAGCCCCTGATAAGGTAAATAAAATAAAAAGGTTGATCCTTTTGCTTCATCAATATCTGCTTGTGGCACATTGCTCCAACTTAAACGCCAAACATTTGCATTGTTTGCTTGCCAATAATGTAAACCTTCAGCTCCTCCACACGCCGTGATGATTTCACGCTCTAGTGCGCTTCTTTCATCCCAAGGTTTAGCTGTAACTATCGAATCAACGACATCGCACTGAATGTGTGAGCCAATAATCCAGCCATCAGGGCGTCCATTATTATTGCTGTCAACTAGTGCTTGGTTCGGCGTAACACGAACAAAAGGGTACTCTGCGCGATGGTTCTGAAGAGGCTTTAGCGCATCAGCTACCGCTTTTCTATTTGCTGCTGGAGTCTGCTTTCCAAACTCCAGAACCTCATCAATTTTGCCCATCAACTCGGGCGATACAACACCTGCCATAATATCTTTCTCCTGTTATGCAGTGATTTGCTTTTGTAGCTTAGCCACGTCTAATTTATTTCCAATGACGTGAGTTAACAGTGTTTCTTGTTGCTTTTGTACGGCACTTAAATATTTAAATGACTCCGAGCCTTCTTCAGCCGCGTAATAAATGGGGTAGCGCGTTCGCAACTGCTCCCCAATCAACCCTTTCGTGGGTAAAAAATGCCGATAACCTGAAGGGAAGTGCTTTCGTGCAAGACCATCTGCGCAAGTAATCCAAAGCCCACCAGCAACCGTGGTATCAGCTGGATCAGTGGGTGTTTCACCGTCAAAAATATCTGCTGGGCTTTTGTAGAAAAAAAATAAATTGTTATGACCGGGGAGTGGCTTATCCTGAGTTTTTCCATACCCTTCCACATTTACCATGTTCATGAATTCTTGACGTGAATACTGATCACTAACATCTTTAATGCCATGCGGATTGAAATTACCATTCAGAAAACTTTGAATGTTTAGTTCTAGCGGGACAAACCCAGAGAAGCCTAAAACAGTATTGCCAAATTTGGTTTGTTTGATACGTGAATCAGTCGTGCGAGCCACCCAGAGGCGGTCATCAGAGAACCCACGTTTAGCATTGCGACGATTAGAGGCATCATTCCCAGTCATTGTATAAAAGCGATTGTAGTAACCTGCTTTCAGTGGCGTACTAGCATCACCAAATTGCTTGAGTTGATCATTAGCCCCGTAGTATTGGTATTCTTCTGTGAGCGTATTCCCATGACCATTCAGACCAGGAATTTTAGCAATCATTTCATCAATTAATTCAGGGGCATAAAAGTTATCAAGATTACCCTGACCAAGGCGCTGTTTAACTCTAAATCGACAGGATCTTGAGGCTTTTATTTGCTCAATAGTCTGACCGTATCGTGCGCTATATGCAGTATCAGCGTAGTAGTCAAGCGTGTCATTAATTGGATACTCAGCAAGCGACCCCACATCTGCACTGATAAAACGATAGCGCCAAAGCACAACAACAGGGTTGCCCTCATCGTCGATATCATTAATTGCTATGGCAATGCCGACACTATTCTCACGAATATTCTTATGACCACCGTTATTGTAAAACTGCTCTTGTTTTAGTAGTTCAGGAACAGAGTTCACGTTTATCTGATGTCGATGACCAGGGAACGGGTCTCTAAGTTCTTCACCGTGAGAATACACCTCGGGATAAACTTCTACGCCGGTCATAATCCATCGTGCAGAGTTAGCGTAATCTGTTACCGCATCTTGAGGGAGCTCCCCCGCCATAATGCGAATATATTTTTCAGCTAGATCACATTTTTCAGCAGCTGTTGTAGCGGCGGCAATATCGGATGGCTCAGCGGGAGGGAGCAATGGTACGCGCTCATCAAAACTAGCGGCACCGACATTAGCATGGCGATAAAGGCCATCATCATTATGGCGTAACCGGAAGTAAATTCCGTTCCACATGATGCCAAACTCAGCCGTCCCCACTAGATTTTCAATATTTCCGTGGTCATGCCCATTGTATGCGCTATAGCCGATGGTTGTAGGGGAGTTATGAGGACTGTCACCACCATACATATAACTTCGGGCATGCGTAACGCCTGAGCTAAAGTGAATGCGGTTAATGTCCGTCATGTAGTCAAACATAGACCAGCTTGCATAGGTCAATATCTCAGTTCGCTCTAGAAGCTTCTCGACTTTTACCGACCTATCAGCTTCTCTTTCTTCAGCATCCTTAAGTCGAGCGGTTGATCGTGACTCAAAGCTACTTAACTGCTGAGTGGATTCAATATGTTTTTCATCCAACTCGGCACGCAGTGCCACATGGTTTTGCGCCTGCTTGAGTTTTGCGGTAATGACTTCCGTTGCCATCATCTGTAGTGACTCTTCAACATCTGGATTAAACACAACCTGAGTGTTCACAATCTTGATCTTATCCGCAGGAATCGCATCAAGTACAAGCGTATAATAGAGGTCGTTGCTTTGACCCTTAACCAGCGCGGTTTCAACTTCTGTCGAACTATACGCTGCTAAAATTGTGCCCGTTTCAAGATAGAAACGAATCGAATAAATCGGCGTGAATTCCCCGTCCCACTCAGCTTGACCATAAAACATCACCGTCCCTGGCGAGGTCTCAATTGCATCTGAAATGGGCACTAAAAGCACTTGGTCAGATGTATCACTAACAGCTGCTTCATCGGTTTGCTCAAACTGACCTGTGCCAAGACCAATATGGGTAATTGCCTGCTTGATACCATCAGGTAAGTTCAGTAACTCAGTAAGACCCGCGCGTAAAATCTGTGGAATCAGTACATCACTCATACTGTAAAGCTCCTGCTATGTTTATATCTAACACTCAGCACATTACTTAATGCTGGGATGTTTAATTGAGAAACCCGCGCACGAATACCCACTGGTTTAGTTTTTATCTTGTGTTGTAACCGTCTGGTCAGGGTATTAGATACCCCGATCACACTGGATACCCTACGAGGTTGAATACCTACAGGTGTGGATATATTGCTGTTTTGCACCCGTCTGGTCAGGGTATTGGATGCCCCGATCACGCTGGATACCCCGCGGGGTTGAATGCCTACAGGTGTGGACGTGCTGCTACGTTGTGCCCGCCTTGTCAGTGTATTAGCGAGAGGAATACTATTGTGCTGTGAACGGGGTTGAATCGTGGCCGGTGTGATTGATGACTGAGCACGGCCCCGTCGAGTAAAGGTATTTGCGGGGCCGTATTGCGTTTGTGCCTCAGTGTTCAACGCAATATGGTAACGACGACATGTACGCCAGTAGAAATCCAATGCAAAGCGGATCTCATCTGCCAACGGCACAAATTCACGTCCAGAGAAAGTAACCTTGGTCGTATCCCACTCATATTTACTTACCCGCTCGTCAAATGAAGCAGTAGGTAACCGTAAATTACTCAGTATCTGCTGTGTTCCTGATGGTGTCCCTGCGGCTCTGGCATTACGCAATGCATGATATACACGCAACCGGTAAAACCCTTCATCTTCACCTGCATAACGATCGATTCCGCGCTGGAATGCAATTAAATTAACAAACTCAAGATCACACTCAAGCACATCAAATGTAGTGTTGGGTAAACGTGCCCAAAGCCCTACCTGCTCCCACCAATTTGACATGATTTCTTTAAATGCCTGAGCATTTGAGCCATCCATCCAGATTGGCAGCTTACCCATCATAGGGTCACCACTAGTTTAGATAAGCGCGGCTGGGCTAATTGTGCTGATAGATCCTCATCATGACTAAAATCAATGGACTCTAGGTCACCGAACGTGCTGTGAAGTTCATAGATTAGCTTTGACCATCTGAAGCGCTTGTGTGGTTTTGTTCGGGTTGGCTTGAATGTGGTGTTAGGTAACTGGCGAAATGCAACGCGAATAAATGACTCAATATCAGTAAGCAATCTCGTCTTGCTTGTCTCATCAAGTGACGAACTCAGCTCAATTTTTGCAGATTGCTCAATGTCAAAGTAAGGAATGGCGGCAATCACGACATCATCGCTGAAGCCATGATTACCTTGAGCCATCACAAATGCATTCATTTCATCAAGCCATGTCTGTGCAGGCTCCGACTGATCAAACAAAATATAGATGTTTGCAGTACCAGCTCCTCTGGGGGCATTGCTGTCAATAAATACATCAGCAACATCAACACCCGCCCACTGTGTCACCATGCCAATGTAAGCTTGGTTGATATGCCATGCATTGACAGCAGCAAATTGATTACGACAGCGAGCCTTTAGCGCTGTATCACCTTCAATATCTGTACCTGGCACCACAAGCCAATCAGCTTTATTGGAGACCGATGCAATACCCGCCAGATCAGTTGCGATCAGGGCATAAAAGCCATTGGCTAAGTTGTAACGTGTACCTGGTTCTTCAGCTTCTGCCAGCACTTGTATTTCCGTATCACCTGGTGCAAAGCTGATATCTGATACCGTGATCAAACGAAAGACATCACCACCGATTGATGCACTTTGAATAACAGTGCCTTTAGGCACAGTGAGTGTGGATTCTTTTGAATAACGACTTAGCGTAATGCGCCCAATAGCCTTAGTTGACTGCTTGCGCTCTAATCCTAGTTGCCACGCAAATAGATCAACCCATTGGCCTGCTGCTGTCTTTAGAAATAAAGAGGGGAGTACCTCATTGGCGAGTAAGTCTGATAGAAAGAGTACCGGCTTAACTGCAAAGGCAGATACAAGACGCCAAAACGGGGAATAAGGCGATTGATTATTAAACGGCGAGCTTTCAGCATGAGCCATACCACGAAAAAGAGCCGTTGCTGCTGCTTCATCTGTAGGTATTCCGCTATTTGCTAAGACCTTTTTGAAATCAATCATAAGTGAAAGGCAATATCCTGATAGTCGTATGTTTTAGCTTGAACCCAGATGGTTGTCTCTGTTGTTGACTCCGAAACTTGTGCAGTACCTGGAACAATACGTTGATCATTTTCGACCAGTGTTTCAATCTGCACATAAATAGACCTGCGCGTCATGAAGTCACGTTGGGCTATTAACTTTTTAAGTAGCTGGGACTCAATAATTGCATGCACCACATCTTGGGCAATACTTGGGCGGCCATCGGTGGTCTGTAATGTATCAATGCCATCAAAGCAGATATCTTCAGCAACAACCCGAAGGTCAAAGTGTTGTCCGTTGTGGGTTGCTGTATCAGTCAAAATGTACACCTAGTAAATCAATAGGAAAATCTTAGCCTAGCGGTACATTTAATATTGGCATCAGTTTCAAATAGCGTGCTGAGTTTTGAAATTAAAAAGCCTGATTCATAGCAGCAAGGAGGGTTTGAGGGTCAATATCTTGAGCTTGGGTGTGTACGTGTAGTTCAGTGACCGATAAAGAGCGAGCAGGGCGGGTGCTAGGAGCTTTACTCTGTTGTTTTTGCATCATCATTGATTCTCGTAAATGGCTTTCTTTACGCGCAACAGAGAGTAAGTTACCGCTGCTTTTTTCATGTAATGGCTGCACCTTTCCATCATAGTCACCCATCATCAGAAAAGTCTGTCCCGAAATGCTTAGTAACTCAGGCATATGCTCATTCACTCGGTGCATATACCCTGAGCGAACATCACCCCCCCGTGCTCTGGGAGAACCCAGTTTAGGAGAGTCATCACTCCAGCCAAAAAAGCCCGTGACTTCAGTGGTTACAGAGCTAGCAAAATTGCTGACACCATTAACAGCACCCTCAATTTTGTCGTTGGCAAAGGATTTTAATTCTTTTAATGGCCCAAGGGCTTTACGGATTGCACCAGAGATTTTATCAATAACCTCTAAAATGGGCTTTCCCCACGAAGTATTACTTAAGCCTTCCGTCACCGACCCCCAAATTGACTGAAGCAGTTTCAGTAACCCATTAAATTTACCAATAGGCGTAACAATGAAGGAGAGCGCCTTATTTAATATTTCACTCCAAGACATGTCAGAAAATGTTGCTTTCACACTTTCCCAGTTTTTATACAACCATACACCGGCTGCGACTAAGCCAATTACGGCACCCACTAACAAGCCAACAGGACTCAATGCCAATAATAAACCGGCCTTCAAAATCCCAGCACCTGCCGCCAAGCCAAGCATGGCTAATCGGGCAGCAGCCATGGACTTATTAAATAATAAACTAGAAAGCGCAGTTGCTTTTTGTGCGGCTATTAACCCCCAAGTTACAGCAGTTAACCGAATAGTATTAGCGATGACCTGCAGCAGTCGGCCCGCAGCCAGTGCGCTATTGAGTAAAAAGCTGGAAAATGCGGCTGCCTTCTGGGCAGTGGCCAATGCCAGTGTTGAAATGCGTAATAGCCGAACTTGGATCAGTGTGGCTAACAGTAATGCACGGCTAATACCCATAACTGCATTCCAAGCGATGCCCGCAAAGGCTACAACTCTCTTTGCTATGGCTAAGGCATACAAGGAAACAGCCCACGCTTTACTGGCTAACATTGCGCTGATCGTAACGACTTTAAGTGCAATCACTCCAATGGCTAAATAAGCCAATACCTTGCCAAATATTTTCCCATAAAATCTGGCATTACTCGTTGGGCCATCCAAAGCATTCCCCAAGCTAAAGAGAGAGCGCAATAAATTATTACTGGCAGGAATTAAGTCTAATAGCGGGGTCAGTACTGACCTAAAACCATCACCAATGGTTTCCAAAAATGCTGCCATCTGTTTCCAAGCGACACCCGCTAAATATTTAACACCCGCAATTAAGCCATCAGCACTACTCGACCTTTTGGATAACTCACCCCACATAAATGCCAGTGTTGCCACACCTGCCACTAAAAAAGCAGCAGGGGCGAGTAGCGCTGAAAAGGCTAAGCCTACTCCTGCCATGGCTAACTGAGCGACACCTGCAATAAGGGCTAAAGTTGCAATGCTTGCGATGACAGCCAACATACCAAAACCGACCTTGGTTAAAGTCTTTGATAGCTCTGGATTAATATCAATCCAAGACATCATACGCTGGGTAAGTGTTGCGATGTTATCCATCACACCATTGATTTGAGGTAAAAACAGCAAACCAAGTTTAGCTGTTACTGACTCAATACCGGTCTCTGCTTTAGCAAAAGGGTCAGCAATAGAGAGTGCCATCTTTTCAACCAAGCCAAAATCAGCACTACTGACACTAGCAATACTCTTTCTCAGTTGATCGGTCTTATCAATAAGGCCCGTAATGACCATCACAGCTTCCTGACTACCAAATCCTTTAGAAAGTTTTGATATGTCAGTTGCATCCAAGTCACCATACTTGGCTTTAATTTTTTCTAAGATATCGACCATTGGCAACATTGCGCCTTTGGTATCGGTGAACTTCATTTTTAACTTATCTTGGGCATTTAGAACACCTGCCAAAAATGCTTTATACTTTGTACCAGCTTCTGCACCTGGCATAGTTGCTTGCAACGTTCCCATTACTGCAAACTGATTAGCCATTGCTATTCCATTAGCTTGTGCTAACGATCCTACCGACCGAAAAGCATCCTCCATGCCTTTACCCGTGGTTTTAAACATTTGCACAGACTTGGCAGTAAATGCTGCAACCTGCTGCGAAAATTTGCCCACCCCCATCTTATCGGCACTGTTTTGGAATATTCCATACATGCCACCCATTAGGCTGGTCATATCCGCGACATCAGCCTTTGTCGCTATTGCCAATGCGTCCATGGAGGCAGTAACAACGCCTAATTGCCCCGGTTTAAGCCCACTAATTGCCGATTGTATATCGTAAGATGCCCCAATAAATTCAGCAGCTGCTGTCCCATATTTTGCACTGGATAGCAGTGCTTGGTTCTCTAACTTTTTCAGTTCATCCGATGCCACTCCAAGGCTTTGCACTTCCCCCAAGCTTGCTGCCACATCCCGTGCGGGTTGTATGCCATTGGCCACAGCAGCACCTGTACCCGCTAACCCAGCGAGTCCCGCCCCAATTTTTGTAATACCACCCATAGCGTGTTGCTGTAGGCTTTCAAAGCGTTGAGTGATACGAGCCAGTGGGCTAGACACTCGGTCAACTAGAGATAATAAAAACTCAAGGCGTGATGTTCTGTTGCTCATTCATCACCTTCAAACGCTAAAGCAATACCGTTGGCTACTGCGTGGCTCATGTTTGTCCAGTATTGCTGCTCAAGGTACAAAGCAAGCCCGAATTGTTCAGGCGTTTGTTCAATGATTGGAATAGTAGGAAAGTGTTTCAAGGTGATTGCTTCCAGTTGGCTTAAGGCGTGGCTGGCAACGTAATCGGCGTGGGCTTGGGCTTTTTTACAATAATCTCAACTTTGGTATCCCACTCTTCTAGCAGCGGTTCTATGATTTTATCGGCTAAGCCCTGCTCAGCACGTAAAATACCCACTAAGTCAGCACGTTGATCCTTATCACAGCACACCACAACAAAGTTATGAATAGGTGTGATTTTATCTTTACCAGTTAGTGCATTACGCAACTTGTTGTATTTGTCGGTATCAATGGTGAATGCAAAGTCCTTTTCTACAAAGGTTTCAGGATCAATGACACCGATGGTCAGTTGTAGGGTCTTACTCATAGCTTGAACTTCCTAGAATTATTGTTTAAAAAATGCCGCGTGTTTCCTTGAGTGACAAATAGGGAACATTATCAATATGCACAAAATCTGGACTCGTCACTTGGAATGGAATTACATGCTCTGTTTTCTTGCCGCCACTATCCTCCGAATCCCATAGGTCAGAGATTTTTAGCAAGCAGCCAAAGGCCTTGATATCTTTTGATAAATCACCGGCGGCTGCGAATAAGTGAATATCTTGTGTTTCAATGTCTTTCCAACTTGAAACACCCGCCAACAACACGTCTTTCAATTGACTGAATTGCTGTGAATCAAGGGTAATTGAGCCATCTGCGGTACACTCACCATCGACATAGCCATTTGCAACACCGCGAGAGTAAGCAACCTCTCGCTTATCATCGATTTTGATACTGATCTTTGCTGCGATGACTTCGGCAACACCCACATAGGTGCGTACATCCTTACCACTAATGCGTTGAACACTCATGAATTACTCCGCGCTAAGATCCAGCACTACATTGACTGTAATGCGCTTGGGTGAATGATAAGGTTTCACTGCTAAACTGATGGCAACACTTTTTTTATCTTGCCAAACAATGGTTACGGCATCCTTTTCGGGTGGTTCAATGTCACCCACTAGTATTAATGTTTGCCCTCCTACTGTCACAGTGCTGCTTTTGCTCATTTCACGTAAGGGGCGAGCAAAATAGCCTGTGTGATAAGCTAATGACTCTGGTGTATTATTCAAATTGCGGTTAGCCACTTGGCGAACAGCAAGCACTCGTACTGCACGACAGGCTTTTAAGACGGGTCGTAAGTAGTCAAGTACTTGATAATCACCACCAGGAGCATCCAGCGTTGAAGCATCTGCCCAATAGGTGCCAGGAATATCGGCATAATGCTGTATCGTAGAAAAACGAGCAGCAGAT
>Ga0193958_1000196_pt1 | contig 26638 bp, 23 predicted proteins | sample FB_1_MG_FD_140320 | JGI IMG/M metagenome (GOLD analysis project Ga0193958, IMG submission 140320) | Microbial mat bacterial communities from the Broadkill River, Lewes, Delaware, United States - FB_1_MG | ecosystem: Environmental > Aquatic > Freshwater > River > Microbial mats | place: USA... | reverse complement strand
CTCAATCTCATCAAAAGTGAGAAGAGTAGCAAGGTCGGTGTAAAAACTAAGCGAGCTAAAGCGGGTTGGGACAATCAGTTCTTGCTCAAAATCTTGGGAATGATTTAAGCCCGATTGCCCTGATTTATAATGCTTTATCAGATGGTGAAAAAGTTGCCTGTAAACAGGTTTTCGGGCGCTTGGTTCAGCTTGATGAAACAAGAGAAAATGCGACTACGCGGCGGCGTGCTTATTTTGATGAATTTCCTAATGAAAGTCAGAGGGAAGCGATCACCAAACTTGCTGATGCTCGTTTGGTGACAACGTATGGGAAAAGTGAGGAGGCGGGTGCTTATATTGAAATCTCTCATGAATCGTTGATTCAGCACTGGTCTTTGTTGCAGGAATGGATTCGTGAGAATCAGGATGAGTGGCGGTTGCAATCAAAAATTGCAGCTGCTTTTAAAGAATGGAAAACAGAAGGGCATCATGAGGACTGGTTGCTTGAAGGAACAAGATTAAGTAATGCTAAAGATTGGTTAACACGGAATAGAACTGAAGCACTGGTTGCTGTCGTTATCGGAGAGAATGAGATTGCCTATATTGAGGCGGGTATTGAGCAAGAGGAACGTGCGTTACAGGAGGAAGAGGCGCGGCGGCAGCGTGAAATGCAGCTTGAGGAGGATAAGCGTAAATTAGCAGAGCAAAGGGTTGCTGAACGAGAAAAGTCTTTAAAAGAAATTAAAAAAATAAATACTGAATTAAATTCAAGTATTACTAAACTCCATATTGAGAAGGTTGAAAGTATCGTTTCCGATGATGTTCTGTCTGGGGAAATTGAAAGAAACATGATAGACATCCGTAAAGCATGGTTATATGGCTTAAATGCTATTAATGAAAACCTGTTGCCCCGTAAATATCGTGAATTAGACTTAGTGTGTGCTCGCCTTTCTGCATTAAGGGAGCAAGACTTGTCTACTGAAATTAACCAGACAACATTTGTTGTACTAGGTGGCATTAAATCTATTATTTACAAGCCTAATGGAGCTTGCTTTTTTTCGGCATCAGAGAATGTGGTGGATGTATGGAGTACTTCAAGTGGTGAGCATTTAAAAAGATTAGTGATTCACAAAAAGGATGTTACTTCATTAGCTTACATCCCCACTAAAAGTATTCTTATTTTTGGGAGCTTAGACGAAAATATCTATTTTTGTGACCCTGAAACAGGCGAAATAATTATAAGTTTATTAGGGCATACTGGAGGTGTACTGACGGTGGTCGTTAGTCCTGATGACCGTACTCTGGTATCTGGAGCATCTGATGGTGGTATTTATTTATGGGATACTGAAACAGGCCTAATTATTGCAGCCTTAAATGGACATGTTGGGAAAGTGAATGCCTTAGTTTATAGTTCAGATGGAAGCACTATTTTTTCCGGTGCTGATGATGGCACGATCAAACAGTGGGATACCTCAAATGGAAAGCTCATTAAAACTATTGACAATCATAATAGAAGTGTTAGTACTTTAGCTTGTATGCCGAACTCTAAAAATAATGTTATTGCTGCTGGCTCAATGCATGGTTCCATTACTCTCTGGGATGTTACTCATAATAAAGTGATAAAGAATCTTAGAGAATACTATGGCCAAGTTCATGCTTTACAATATAGCCCTGATGGAGAAGTGCTTTTATCTGGATCATCCGATGGTGGGATACGTTTTTATGATTCTGCTACAGGAGAGGTTATTAGAAGAGTAATAACAAACAAAAGAGTTCTATCACTTACATATAGTCCGGATGGAAAAGCATTTGCTGCTGCTGGCAGTTATGGCTTCATCAATCAATGGGATAGTGCTAGCAACTCTCCCCCGAGACTGCTTAAGGGTCATAATGGGCATATATATGTATTGGCCTATAGCCCAGATGGAAAAGAAATTATTACTGGGTCGGGTGATAACAGCATCAAAGTTTGGAGCACTGAAACAGGGAAAATACTTAAAACCTTACTAGGGCATGCCGGAAAAGTTTATGCGTTAAGCTTTAGTCCAGATGGTAAGACTATTGCTTCTGGTTCCCATGACAAAAGTATTTGTGTATGGGATACCGAAAGTGGAGATATTTTGAGTTCATTCATGGGACACCTTGATATCATTACTGTCATCGATTATAGCTATGATGGACAACTTATTGCCTCAGGTTCGCATGACAAAATAATACGGATTTGGGATGTGGCTAGTGCAATGTGCCTCAACGTTTTGAAAGGCCATGATGGACCAGTTGAGGCAGTTGCTTTTCACCCAAATAGAAAAACCCTCGTATCAGGGTCGACAGATACCTATTTGCTCATATGGAATATAGCAAGAGGTGTTTATGAGAGAAAATTAGAAGGGCATACAGGCTCTATATATATAGTGAAATATAGTCCAGATGGTAAAACAATAGCATCTGGTGCGTCTGATGGAACAGTGCGGTTATGGGATGCGGAAACAGGAGTTTGCCTTAATGTTTTGAGTCAATATCCAGGACAGATATTCGCATTGTCTTTTCATCCACACGCCCCACTTCTCTCTGCCGGTGGCAGTGATAATTCAGTGTGTTTATGGAATACTGAAAACGGTGAAGTTGTACAAGTTCTTAGAGGACACGTACACGAGGTATGGGCATTAGATTTTAGTCCTGATGGAAAGACATTAGCCTCTGGAGCAAAGGACAATATATTGAGGTTATGGGAGCTTGACAGTCCTGTACACCGTCTTATTTATGAGTTTGAGCCACTTGATGTTCTTAATGCTCTACAGTATTTGTGGCGGCTGAAGCTAGAAAATTCTACAGTAGAGGCAATGAATATAGGATATTGGGGAGAGCTTTCAACAAAATATAAGGCCTTGATGAAAGCCCCTAGCATGGGAGAAACTAAACTGGAGCAGCTTGTTCGTTTCCTCGAAGGCCGTCTACCTTGCAACGCACTTGACCAACAATCGGCTTCCAGATGATCCAGTAACATTATGAAGTAAATCACGAATATGTTGAAGTTCAGCTAGAGCCTGCAACAATCTGCAAACTAGCGAGGAGAGCATGTCTCCTCACCGCTTTTTATCATTCAGCGTCCTGAAATGGTTGTTGCTTTGCTAAACGGGTTAACACTAATAACATTTAAGCACCCGTTGCTGTTTGATACCTTCAAGGAAAAAAAGCCACCTAACTGTGCTTGTCTTAAGTACGGTGCGGTGCGAGATCTCAAAGCGTAACTACGCGCATTCATTTTTACAATTACATCTCGGACGTTTCGCTGGCAAAACTTGCGAGGTTCATTAGCTCTTAAAGCTCTGTCTACCCAGCTGCATTGACCATGGTTAAGACTACGTGTTCGCGTTCCTGCTGATGCGGCTGTGAAAGTTCCTGTTACTTTTCGGAGTTGTGCGTCGTATGCTAGTCCCATATTGCCACCAAAGGCACAGTTGAGGTTATAACTTGCCGCATGTGCAGAGGTAGAGCAACAGGCAAGAAATAATAGGCCACAGGCTAATTTTGATTTTTTTGTAACTTTAAACATGATTTTTTCCTCTATCAATTAAGTAGCTATTAGAAAACGGTTCAAGAGAGAGGGGCTACAATCTGGTATAAACTGTTCCAGTGTGGTTATCTTCTTGAACTTGATTGCTACTTTGCTTGAAAAAAAGTAGGGAAAACACGATAGTTAATATGCAAAATATTATTTGCGGGTTATGCGTGTTGCTTAAACTAGTGAGACTTTATATAGGCCCTTCTTATTGAGTGGGAATCTCGTTAAAAGCCACTACCCATGACCGGTTTGTAGGGAATATCCAAACCCATATAAGCAGGCCCAAAGGCAGACAAACCCTTACTAGTCGTAAACTCTTTCGGTGCAGGCAATAAAATCACTGCCACATTCATCCCTTCAACGGGGTTGGGATTGGTCAATGGCTCACCTTTATCTAAGTCCAGCAGGCAAATTAAATCCGGAATCGTGACCTGTATCTCACCATTCAACCAGCCCAGCATATTCTCGTTTTTTACCTGAATATGGTACTCGGAGCCTTGATGTTCACCGCTGCCATTGATGTAAATATCACCTAACGTAAAGCCTGCTTCTGTTCTAAATTCAGCAGCACTGATCACCCCTCTAAAGCTTACATCACCACCACCATGACGGGCGATTTCAGCCGCTAAATCCAGCTTATCCCGCTTAGATTCACGGAACACACGTCCCAGCTCCAGCGCTTTTGAGATTGAGCCTTTAATCACCGAGTCTGCAATTTCTTCAATCGCCAGAGCATGATCAATCGCAGCAATGTCATTGCGGCTGACCATCGCTAAGGCTCTGACAATCTGCTCAGCGCGCATATCATCCATTACATTTTCACAGATAAAGCACTCACCAAACTCATTGGCGGTAATGATCGGCGCGGCGGGTAAGCCATTGAAGTAATAGGTTGAGTGCGTGATTTCAGGTACGGCTCTGCCAGCGGGGTCGGCATCAATAATATGGCCATCGGTCATGGCGGCCACATAGAATGAAATGGCCGTATTAGAGCCGCCCAGCTCACAGCAAATTGTCCCGTAAAATTCACTGCCGCTGTAGTCTTGCAAGCGTTTGAAGGCGGTCATAATGGCTGGCTCGCTGGTACGTGGCAGGCGGGCGTATTGTTTTTCTTCATGCTCTGGCAGGGCTGAGATTGCGCCGAGTAAATAGGGCGTGCACACCTTGGAGCCTGCGGGTACATCATCAACGCTGACTAGGCGGAGCTCTTTGCCTTGTGCCAGTGCGGAGTCAATGTATTGAAGCCCTTCGTCGAGCTCGCCACCGCCGCCGGTTCCAAGAATCGCGCAGCCGTATAAGATGTCAGTCAAATCCTGACGGGATAAAATTTTCATGATGAAAGTCCTGAAGTGAGTAGCAATTAAGCGATGACTTTTTGTGGCAAGGCTTTAGCCAGCGCGTAGTAACAAACGGCGGCGACGAGTAAGGAGTCCAGTGCTGAGAGTGGCGTCAGAAACATAATCTGAGACTCAGACAGGTAGCCAAATACGGAGGCAATGACCCAGGCGACAATGGCGGGGACGCCGATCGCAGGCAGGCTGTCCAGCTTTGCCATCGTGTAATCGCCTTTATTGATCAGGAAGAAATCGACGATATAAACAGCGGCTAATGGTGTGGCAGCGATGCCGATAAAGATCAGGAAATCGGTGAAGTAGCGGTCCATGACCCCAGCTACTGCGCCTGCGGTGGCAATCGTCGAACCGATCAAAGTGATCTTCCAGCTAGGCACTTTTGGCATAAAGGTGGATAGGGTGAGAGTGGCCGAGTAGAGATTGGTGATATTGGTACTCCAGGTCGCAAACACAAGTACCAGCAGTGCTGAAAACACCACGCCCATGCCAATCATAATTAAGGTGATATCGGCTTGTGAGGTGACAATCGCGGGAATCGAAGCGACTGTCATCACTAGCGGAAAAGTAATGCCAATACCAACTAATGAGGCGATATGGCTTTGTTTATCGTTAGGGCAGTAGCGGGTGAAGTCTGGCATAAGCACGGCGGTGAGCACGGAAAGGCCGATGTTAATGGAGATCAGTGTCATTACCGTGTCCGCTTGTGAACCACCTTCCCAGACCGTGCTGGCATCCATTTTAGTAAAGGCAAGGTAGGCGATATAAAACAAAAAGAGAGCCAGTAACGGCACGGAAAGGATCGAGAAACGCTCAACGGCGGCATAGCCAAAGATGGTGGTCGCGGTCATCAGGATAGACGATAAAATTACCGCCATCTGAATATTGATCTCCCAGCCGACCAGCTCTTTTATGCCGTCGGCCAGTGCAGCTCCAAACACTTCGCAGGTCACCGAATACCAACCCAGCAGGGTAATCGCCATTAGAATATTAGCCAGCTTGGCACCGGTTTTACCGAATGAGAACTGGATGATCATATAGGTGCTAAGGCGTGAGCGGGAACCGATAATGCCGGTAAAGAGTGAGAGCAGGGCGACAAAACCGCAGCCCAGCCAGAATCCCAGGTTAGCGTTTAAAAAGCCGCTATTGATCGCGGTATCGGAGCTTACCCAGATCGCTGGGAGGGTAATACCAATGGCACAAATCACCATTGCTACGCGTAAGCCCGTTGTATTGATATGAGCAGGAACCGGTTCGAGCGTGTAGTCTTCGGTTAGCTCCCCGAGTGTGGTTTTGCTTATTGCTTGCGGTGCGTCAGCCATGATGTCTCCCTTGTGTTGTGTAGCCTGAGACTCAGCATAATGAATGTTAGATTGCTTAAACATAGGCTGATATGATCTGATACATTGAGTAATGCAAATGTATCAGATTACTAACGACTAACCACAGGCTTTACCTATGCTAAAGCAACTCAGCGCCGCCGATTTAAGAGCGCTCTCAATTTTCCAGACCATTTGCCGCAGTGGTGGATTTGCCGCTGCGCAAGATGCGTTGGATTTAAATCAGTCTACCATTAGCAATCACATTGCCGGCTTTGAAAGTCGCATTGGCTTTACCCTGTGTACGCGGGGCCGCAAAGGGTTTCAGCTTACCGAGCGGGGCAAGGTGGTGCTGAGCTTGTATGAAAAGCTGGCGGTGAATTTGGATAGCTTTTGCAATGACCTGCAGTCACTGCATGATGAATCGTCTGGTGTGTTGCGGGTGGGCATGTTGGATCATATTATGACTGAGCAGCGGTTTTCGACCGTCTCGCTCATTGCTGAGTTTACGCGGCAAGCGCCGAATGTTGAGCTGCACCTGATTGAGAATACTCAGTTTAATTTGCATACCGCGTTGGTGGAGGAGCAGATTGATCTGGTGATTGGCGTGGTGGTGTCGAACAGTAATTTTGTGAAAGCGACCAAGCTCTATGATGAGCTGCATCATGTGTATTGCGGTCAGGGGCATCCGTATTTTGATAGGCCAAGTGAGGCGCTGACTGAGCGGGATCTTGAGATTGCCAACTGGGTTACTAATGGCTATCCACCTGGGATTTTTTCGATGCAACCGTTCCCGTGGGTGAAGTCTTCGGTGATCGCTAATAATATTGAAATGATTGCCATGACGCTAATGGCAGGGCGGCACATTGCTTATTTGCCGGCACACTTTGCGGAGAAATTTGAAGCGCAGGGGCTGTTGCAGAAGTTGATGCCGGAGACTATGTCTCAGGATATAGAGATTTCGATTGTGGCCAAAGCAGGGCGTCGCCAGAGTGCGGCAATGCGGAAATTTCAGCAGATTTGCATAGAACAAACCCGCTGAACCTGTGGCTTGAAATCATTCCCGATAGTAGCCACTGCGGAATAAGGCTTATCACTCACTTATAAAGAAGCTCCTGCTTAAGGGCTGCTATTGCGCAACATTGATAGGTAAAATTTTAATCAACTTTATCATTAAAGTTTGTTAAGCTATCTGAGAAGTAGGTTAGGGAGTTAATCATGATTAGACGGATATTCGGCGTTACTTTTTCGGCAATACTTAGCGCAATATTTTGTGTCGGTTGTGGAGGATCAAGTGGTAACGAAGAAAGTTATCCTCAAGATGAAGAGTCTGCCGAGTTGTTATCGGGAGTGTTTATCGATAGTCCAGTTGAGGGACTAGATTATTATGCATTCCCTAGCGGTCATGTTGGGATAACTGATGTGGGTGGGACGTTCAAATATCAGCGTAATGATACTGAAGTTACTTTTAAGCTTGAAGAGTTGGAGATTGGCTCTGCTCATCCTGCGAGTGTTATCACCCCTTATGATACATCAGGGGTGGAAGGTCTTATTAATGGTAAAGTTGGGAGAACTGCAAGGTTGCTTCATTTACCGATGCTGTATTTGATACTTCTGGTGCCTTTATAACTAATGAGGAGTGGGTAAAGGTAAGAAGAGAAGTGAACAAAATAGTTACAGCTGTCATTACATCAGCCGATTGTGTGTCGGTAATGAGCGATCCTTCAGAGTCAACAGATTCTGATTATTCTAAGTGTGTTAAGGCAGCAATCAAGGTTGGCAGTCTTAATGGTCAGTGGTTTGATAGCGAGCTAGTGGAAAAGGTCGTACTTTCTATGCGGTTTGCGGATGTTGCTACTAGGGCGCAAAACCTCTATAGAAAATACAAAAAATATGAGGATTTCGTTGGTAAGGACAAAACCAACCTCTTTCTGGAATCATTAGCTCTTAGTGAGGATGCTTTTATTCTCGTTTTTGATGAAGTTGTTGGAGCTGATGACTCAATGCCAGCTTTGGGTATATTTAGAGGATCTGTTTTAAATGTCTTTAACACTACTGAATGTGTTATTGGCTTTAAGTCTGCTGCAACCTCTATAAGATCAGGTAAAACTGATGGTTTGAACCAAGAAGTGAAAGACTGTGCTGATGCCATTACAGGGATTATAGATACTGTTGTTTCCTCATCAAAGCTAACCACAGGTGGAGTAATAGCTAAGAGCTTAAGTACAAAAGTTAATGAAATTATCTTAACTCAACTAGTTATTGAAGAAATGCTCCTTCATGCGAATGAAACGGCAGTGTTACAGCAAAAATGGGAGCTGGATGATTGGTATTCAATTCAAGAGCTTGTTGAGGCCGTGGCTAAAAAACAAGGGCTTTCTATAGATTACTTTGGTGTTTTAGATTTTGGTTGGTTTCTTCAGAAAAATGAATATTCACCAGAAAGGGTAAGCCAGCAAGTTGCCTTGTGGATGAATTATATTGCTGCAATAGAAAAAAGTGATGTACTGCAAAGCCAAATCTGGAATCAGCCAGTTCTTACTGTTTCAAATGTGAACGCATCTGAGGAAGATGGATCGATTCACTTTCAGTTTTCTTTATCTGAACCAGCACCAACAGATATAACGCTGGCTTTTACTACTTTTAAGCCGTCAAGTATCGATGCAGCAACTCCAGCACTAGATTACGATGAAGTTAGTGGGGAACTCGTTATAAAGGAAGGAGAAACTATGGGTTTTGTAGATGTTCCACTTTATGATGATGATATTCTTGAACTGGACGAGTATTTGAAGCTACATGTTACAGATATAGGCAATCAAGTATTGATTGTCAATAGTATAGCGGTTGGTGTAATTAAGGATAATGAGCCGTTGGCATATACAGCGAATCAAAACCACAATACATCGCTAGTGAAGTATCAGGATAGTTTGTTTACCCTTGTTTCTACATCAACAGGGTTATCCATCAAAAAAATTGACCCTGAAACATTAGAGGTTAGTACTGTACATGAGGTTACAGGAGGAGTCACAACTTCTGCCTTGGGTAGTAGCTCAGAAGGGCTACATCTCTTCTATCGCTACAATTCAGATGAAGAGTTAGGCTTCTATACATCGACAGATGGGATAGAGTGGGTGCTAGAGAGTACGCAATTCTTGCCAGATGCCTGCACCTCAGAAACATGTAGTATTAAGTCGTATCACTATGATAGTGAAGCTCGAGGTCATTTATTAGTTATTGATGTGAGCTGGTATGCACGATATTTGTTTGACGCTATGAGCGGTATTTATAATTATATTGGGGGAAGGTCTCTGAGGGACGGGAGTCCATTATACCCAAGCTTAAAGTCAGGTATGTTATACCAATTAAGAACTACATCCTCACAAAGTGCGGGACATGCATTGTTAAGTTTGTACCAAACAAATAATGCAGATACTGAGGTTGAGGCTGTAGCTCAAACTAACAGTTACTTTGCTTCTATTTCCGTAATAGCAGCAAAGGAAACAGATATCGGGTATGAATACTTGTGGACTGGTAAAGGTTCCAATGAGAGAACAAGAGTGAACTACTATGGTGTAGATAAAGAGGGATATAAGAGCGAACAAAGTTGTGAAAGCTTAAGTACGGATCTGAAAAATATAAGTGCTCCTTCATTAATACTAGGGCGAGAAAACGGAGAGTTTTTTGAAAACCGGTTGACCTCTGAACAAACCGATACGCACTACGTAAAAGCTATTTATAAATGGGAGGATGATACTGAGTGTCATTTGAGCTATGTTGGAAGCATCACTATTCCGAAAACATACGGTATTATTGATACAGTATCGACAAGTGATTACTACTTTTCGTTTTACTCACAAAGTGATCAACAAGCGCCAGTATTGCAAAGATATAACATTGGCAGCACGGGAATTGAAAGAACTACTTTACACAATTCGGGCATTAAGGATCCGAATGATGCCCCTGATAGATGAATAGGCATTAGGGTCTAAAGCACAAGACGAGAGCTCTCGAATTAACTGAGATGCATTAGCTCAGACGAGGGTGTTCAAAATTCTGAACACTACCGCTCAGACGGTATCACCAAAGCTGGAATAAACTGGGGCAGCAATTACCTTCTCCCGGTGCCATTTTGGTGGTATCCACCCATTGGCTGAGCTATGGAACGACGCAGGTAATGGCGACGCCAGAGCCGGAAACGATTAATGATTTTGGTGAGTTTCCTCAGGCACTTTTTGACAAGCAGTATCCTGCACAAGGCTCTTTGGAAACGGCAGAGCTTGCCAAGGAATTGTTACAAGGTCGAAGTCAATCTGGCTTTCAACTGACTTCAGAGTTAGAGCACGAACGTGGTCTCGATCATGGCAATTGGAGTGTATTGGCTGCACTGCGTGAGAGAGGTGTACTGATTATCGGCAGTGGTAATATCGTGCACAACCTACGCGCCCCACGCATGGCCAATAAAAAACATTATGATTGGGGCCTTGAACTGGATAGTCAGTTAGGATCAGCTATGACTGATCACAATGATAAACCACTCATTGATGCACCGACTAAACAAGCGAAAATTATGGAGCTGGCTCACCCAACTCTGGAACATTACCTGCCTCTGCTTTACACCTTAGGGGCGAAAAGCAAGCAGGATAAGGTTGAATTTTTTAACACTGATTTTGCGAGTAGCGCTATTTCAATGCGCTCGGTGATGTACTCCGCTTAGCAGTGTAAGGTTCTTCTCCAAAGACGGCTCAGTTATTGGTCGTCACTTAAAAGAGGCTCCAACAAAGCTCCCGCAGGCAATAGACAATCTAAAGCCTGCGTTTTTGTGCGCATCCGATGATTAGCAAAAACCATCATCCGCTTCCCGATAGTAGCCACTGCGGAATAAGGTCTTACCCTTTTCTCCCACAATCCAATACTGATGCGCTTCATTCAGAGTCGGTAATTGGTAGTCATCAAGCTGCTTATCCAACACACTCTCAGGCACACTGTATTTGCGTGCACGATTGTTTTTAGCGATCAGTTTTTCCGACTGTAATATCACCACCAAAGTCACCAACGCATGATAATCACGCGCAAGATCAACAATCTGTGCTCTAAAGTCGCTACGCAGATTGGTGGCATCCCAAACAACACCCTGCTTCTTACGCAATGACACTCTCAGCAACTCTTTCGCGGCCTGAAGTATCTGGCCTTTGTTCTTTTGAATCGAACGATCGCCATTAAATTCCTCACGCAACACATCCAGAGAAACCAGCTCATAGTCCGGATAGTTCTGATTAATCCATGTGGATTTTCCCGAACCGCTGGGCGCGCACATCACCACCACATGCGAATGATCCTCCCGATGCTGATAGGTCGTACCTAAGGCTTCTTCCGGCTGGGTGATCTTGCCATTTTCCAGCTGATACAAAGCGTGCGCGTACACGTAATCCTGAACATACGGCGGTAACTGATCCAACTCAGTCGCAAGCTTACTACGTACATCTAACGACTGACCCCAAACGCCATACTCTTCTGCAAACAGCTTAAACTCTTCCAGATAAAGCAATTGCTGAGCCATATCAGGATAGGTTCGCCCTCGCATATCCGCCACTTCCAACCAATACACCAACTCAGTATTCACTTGCCGCGCCAGTCGCCAATAATCCTTGGCGGACTTGTTTCTGACGACTAACAATTTAGGCATATGGTGTTCACCGACCAGATTCAGGACTGTCCAGATCACTTCAAAGGGCAGCCCCCAATCGTGTAGTTTGAAGGCCAAATAAGAGCGCCCGATATCCTCATGCTGTGGTGCACCGATACGAATTTTTCCTTGAATCTCTATTTCACGGGTACGAATTGGCTTGGCAATATCATGCATAATCACGCCTAAAATAAGCGCCTGACGCTGCCATACTTGTATATGACTCGCCTCATTTCCAAGCAATAAATACAGCTCATCCAATACCATGCCGGTGTGAATATGCACATCACCTTCGCCATGCCATTCTGGATCTTGTGGGGTATCTTTAAAGCGGTTGAGGTAGTCAATGTGCGGACCTAACATCTTGATACATTCATCCATATCAGGCGTAGCATCGACTGCCAGACTTTCTAACCAGGCTATTATTTTCATGATGAGTTCTCCTGTATCTGGGCCTGTAAAGCAGTCTGCAAACCATTCGGTACAATCTCTGCTTGCATCCAATGTTGGTCGGTTTGCACGTGGTTTGGCCGCACCCATTTGGCAACACTCTGCTTAAATTCATCATAAGCAAACTGCTCAGCCAAGCGCACGACATAGCCTTCCACCACACCTTGATCAATATGAATGTCACGGATCAATGCTTCATTCCACACGCCACGATAAAGCACCGGCGGGGTATGGATGCCCAGTAGTTCAAACCATTCCTCGGCTTCGGTCCAACTCAGGCAGTTGTTATCAGCACTCCATACGGAGAAGCCATAAAAATAGCTCTGTAAATTTTGATACGCCACTGAGTGCCTGGCGTACAGGTTTTCACCGCAGATACGCCATCCCTCGGGAATCTCGTGCGCGATGGTGCTATGCCAACGCTTAATCCAATCGCGAGAAGGGTGGTTGCGGCTATCCAAAGAACGCGCATGGGTATGGTCACGATAGAGCGTGGTATTTTCGCCATCCATTTTTTCGGTGACGATAATCTCGCGCCCCACAAAATGATCGGTATTGGCTGTGCGCACATCATCGCTGCTTATACCCGGAGACCAAGGTAAGTGATGCGTGCGCGGATATTTTATGTAATTTGACATTATCTTAATCCTACGGAGCACGCCAAATATTCAATTAGATATTAGATTGAATTTAGCTGGCTCCAAACACTTTTTAAAGCACACGAATTCGAACGACTGAGTTTTAAAACTGAGTAGTCAAGCGCCGTTAAAGAACGACATCGTGCGTTAAATTATTACTGTGTTTGATTAAGATAATTACATGACTCTGGTGGAGTTGTCGGCCATAGGCCTAGTTAGAATTATTCTCTCAGAGTAAATGGTTTACTTCCGGCTGTCTACCAGTGAATTTCAGGAAAGGAAGTATAGTGTTGGTCCGGACTGAATAGGTTATTGATCGTCGCAACGACTTTGCTCCAACTGCACTCTCGCCAGACAGTCTTGCAAGCTTTGCCCCGGCTCATCGTTAAAGACACGTGCTAACACCTTAATACATTGAATACGGTCCAAGCGAAAAGTACGAAACGTTTGGCGCAGCTCACACCATGCGCTGAGCGTCCATACATTACCCCAGAAAAACAGGCCCAGCGGCTTCACTTCGCGCTGGCTAAGTTCGCCATCGGCACGTTGATAACTCAGCTCAATATAATGATGGTCGTGAATGGCTTTACGGCAAATATCGAGAGTACTTTCCAAGTCTTCACGCTGGCCAACGCGGGGCGCATAGAGCTTGCTGTCATCCAGCACATGTCGCAGCTCTTCGGGGATGACGGCATAGACTTTATCCATTACCGACTGCGCGCTAATGCTTAACTCCGCACCGCCCCAGGATTGCAGCATGCGAGAACCCAAAACCAAGGCTTCGATCTCGTCAGCATCAAACATCAATGGGGGAATATCCAGCGAATAACGCAAGTGATAACCGACGCCTGTTTCACCTTCAACAGGCACGCCGGAGAGACTCAAATCCTGCATGTCGCGATAGATAGTCCGGGGCGAAACTTCTAATCGATCAGACAGTTCTTGCGCCGTTACCAAGCGCTTATTCCGCAGTATTTGTACGATTTGGAATAGTCGGTCAGCACGGCGCATAGTCAGATATCCTTTGCTTAGTTCATTGAATATAAACCGATACGATTACCTTCGCTATCTAAAAACTGCGCGAAATAGCCTTTGTCGTCGCCAATGTTAGTTTTAGGAACCAGTACCTTACTGCCTCTCTCAATGGCGCGATCGAGTATGGTGGTTAAGTCGTCTGCACCAAAGTAAATGACTTGTCCGGTCGCCGATGGTTCATAGTCTTCTGCCTCTACTAACATGCCGCAAGTATCCGTTTCGGAGCCTTCAAACATCGACATTTTCATACCAGGCATATCTTCATCGCGAAACGTGCTTTGGGTGACGTGGCTGTAAAACTGTTTGGCACGGGCCATATCTGTTACGGGGATTTCGAACCATACTGCTACTTTACTCATTTCCATTGGGAAGCTCCTTTGTGTGTTGAATGAGAGTTGAGTATGCAGGGGGCTTACTGACAGCTTTATGTCAGTAGGGGTTTAGCAAGGTCAAACTAAATGGTCAAACTAACTCTGTCACCCTCAATATCGCAGTCCAGAAACATCTGAATGACTGCGATATTAGTCAACGTATGCAAAGTCGGTTATATTTTTACGTGCTGCATGAACAGGCTGTTTAAGGCCACAATAGGGCTACCTTGCTACGATACCTCAAGTGGAGTAATATAATTTTATACCCGAAATTTATGAACTGCTCCTAAATATCATGGATAAAAAACGCCACCTTGCTCCCAAAATAGACCAATTGCTCGCTATGTTTCCAGCCGTTGCCGTGATCGGGCCAAGACAGTGTGGAAAGTCCACTCTAGTCAAACAACTCAGGCCGGATTGGAAATACTACGATCTCGAAAGTCCAGATGACTACCAACTCATTACGAGTGACCCAATCTCATTTTTTACGCTAAACACTGAAAATGTGATTATCGATGAGGCGCAGCAATACCCGGAATTGTTTCGTGTATTGAGAGGGGTAATTGATGCGAACCGCAAACTAAAAGGGCGTTTCCTGCTGACGGGGTCCAGCTCGCCTGAGATAGTGAAGGGGATTACCGAAAGCTTGGCAGGTCGTATTGCAACAGTTGAAATGTGGCCATTCAAACAAACCGAGCGTTATGATCAGCGACTCCCTGAACTGTATGAACTAATTACGGGTGGTGTGAACGATGTCAAATCATTCTCTGAGTTAACGACGACAATCACCTTGCAACAAAGTATGCAGTCGCTGATGTATGGTGGCTTTCCTGAGCCAGTACTCGAGGCGGATGCTAATTCCATGTACTACTCGCAATGGATGGATAATTACATTGCAAATTATGTGAACCGTGACATTCGCAGCTTATTTCCAAGGCTTAATATTCATCATTACAGACGTTTTTTGTCTTTGTTAGCACAGCATTCTGGTCATCAGTTGAATATGAGTAATATCGCTCGGGCGCTAGAGGTTAGTGTCTCAACGGTTAAGGATTATCTGGATATTATTCATCAAACCTTCCTGTGGCGAAATTTGCAGCCCTTTAGTAATAATCCACTCAAGAAAATCCAAAAAAGTGATAAAGGCTTCTTTCGTGACTCAGGTTTATTACATCATCTTTTGAAAATTAATGAGCTGGATCAGTTGTTGGTGCATCCGGTTGCGGGCTTTTCTTTTGAAAGCTTTGTGACCGAAGAACTGCTTCGGGGATTTCAGGCGACCATGGCTACACAGCTGGAATATAGCTATTACCGCACGGTCGATAAGTCTGAAGTTGATTTTGTCGTTGAGGGGCCGTTCGGAGTGGTACCGGTAGAAATCAAGCTGAGTTCTGTCATTAAACGACAAGCGCTTCGTGGGCTGGAAAACTTCATCACAGACGTGAAATGCTCTTATGGGATTGTGATCAATCGGGGCAAACGGGTTGAGTTTCTCACTGACAAAATTGTGCAGATACCGGTGCAATTTATCTAGAAGTGGTACGTATACCGATAGGTAATCACCAGCATCACCACTAATTGATTTTCATAAATAGTTAAATTAATTGTAATTTTTTAGTTTTTCTCTCCTATGCTTAATTTCTTAAGTAGTCAACGGATCGACTCCTAGGGGCATTGTAAGATCGTTACGATTCAAAACGTACACAACCCAGAGAATAATTAAATGGACTCAGTTTCCAACCGCTCTTTTTTTAATATTTCAACATTTACGCTTATCTCAGCACTGCTTTTGAGTGTTGCCATGAGCCTGCTATCAGTTGCTCACGCCACCTCATGGAGACCACCGCCAGGGGAAGTGACGGGCTACAATCTCAAATTTGCAACCGTTGTAAACAAAGTCAATCAGTACACCGACTTCGTTCAAACCCGTGGCAAAAAATGGGTCGAGAAAAACAGCGCAGACCGTGTCATCCATACCTATACAGAAACAAATCGGGATGCTTCATCAGTTTATCTAAAGGATCATTCGCGTAAATTGCGCCTCGAGCTCAATTTGCAAAACAAGACGCTCTTTGTTTACAACCATTGGAAGTTTGGTTCAACGAAGCGGGATATTGGCCTTATCCACCACAGCTTTTTAGTAGTGCCACCAAAGATACAGCCCGCTCCAGTGTCCCCTAGTGAAGCGTGTCGTAGAGCCGGTGGAGAGATGAAGTCGGGCATGGGGGTAGGGAACATATTTTGTGTTAAGCCGGCCAAGGATGCTGGCAAACGATGCACCGATAGCAGCCAATGTGAAGGGCGTTGTGGTTATAAGCCATTGGTATCGGGTGGTACGTCCGAAGTCATTGGCCAGTGTCAGATGACTATTCCGTCTTCCAACTGTTATCAGGAAATGAGAGCTGGTCGGGTTGGCCCCAAAATTTGCCCTTAAGTAGTGTCAGCATTGTGCAGCTATGGCCATTGTAATATGCCCATAGCTGCTTATCCCATCAGACTCTCTGGGAATTTGGGCTATAAAATGCACTCACCCAAAGCACTTTTAATCAACAACACCGCACGCTCAGCAGACACGTTTTTATGGTCTAAAAACGGATTCAACTCCACCACATCCATCGCCAACATGTTCTGGCTCTCAGCGCACAGCTCTAGCAGCAAATGCGCTTCGCGGTAGTTCACGCCACCTTGTACCGTGGTGCCGGTGCCGGGAATAACCGAAGGATCACAGCCATCCAGATCAAAGCTCAAGTGGAAGCCTGCCGTATTATGACCCACTAATCGAATCGCTTCGCGGCTCACTGCAGCCATGCCCATCTCATCAATATCGCGCATAGTGAACACGTGAATACCCGCATCGCGAATGATTTTCTGCTCATTGCTATCGATATCACGCACACCAATCAGTACCACATTTTCCGGTTTAACTTTTGCACCAGGCGCCAGAATATCAATCAGATCCTGATCGCCTTTGCCCAGTAAATGCGCCAGCGGCATGCCGTGAATATTGCCGGATGGGGAGGACTCCGGCGTATTCATATCGCCATGCGCATCGAACCAAATCAAGCCGATTTCCTGCTGCTTAGTATCGCGGTAAAAATGCGAGGTCGCAGAGACTGAGCCCATAGCCACCGAGTGATCGCCACCGGTAATCAGTGGGAAATTTCCCTGCTCCAGCGTGGCATAAGTCACATTGGCCAGATCAGTACAAACCTGCAATATCTCTTGCTTATAACGGGCCGAGCTTTGGCCGTCGACTTTGCGTTCCTGTGTTTCTTTTTGCGGAACGCTAATGTCGATATCGCGGGCCACTTCATAACCCATTTTGCGCAATGCGGCGCGTAAGCCAGCCACTCGTAAAGCAGAGGGGCCAGCGTCGGTGCCACGGCGTGATGCGCCTAAATCGAGCGGCACGCCGATCACTTGGATCGTGGTTTGATGTCTGGTCATAGCGTTATTCCTTGCGTTAAACGTTAAGCATTAAGCGATTTTTGAGAGAGCACCGGAGCGACGAACCATGCCGTACAGGTCACGTGGGTCATCCGGGTCAGCAATCATATCAAGGTTTTCATACATGCCCGTCATGCCTGGCTTGCCCAGTTGATCGCGAATATAGCGCAGTGCTGAGAAGTCTTCCGTTGCAAAGCCAACACTATCAAACAGGGTGACTTCTTCGTCATTCTTACGACCAGCCAGGTCACCGCGAATCACTTGCCACATTTCATTGACTGGGTAGTCGGCCGCTAATTGCTGTAATTCACCTTCGATGCGTGTTTGTGGTGGGTACTCAACAAACAGACTAGCGCGTAATACTAAGGCTTTTTCCAGTTCCGTTTTGCCGGGGCAATCACCACCAACGGCATTGATATGAACGCCTGGGCCAACCATGTCATCCGTCAGAATCGTGGCATTTTGCTTATCAGCGGTAACGGTGGTAATGATGTCTGCACCTTGAGCCGCTTCACGAGCTGATGAACATACAGTGATATCAAAACCATAGCCTTGCAAGTTCGCTTTGCACTTGTCGGTTGCTGCTGGGTCAATGTCGTACAAGCGCAGCTGATCAATGCCTAATAAGGTTTTGAATGCCAGTGCCTGAAACTCAGACTGTGCGCCGTTACCAATAATCGCCATGCAGCGAGAATCTTTACGAGCCAGGTACTTTGCGGCAACCACAGACGTTGATGCGGTACGCAATGCAGTCAGAATCGTCATTTCAGAGAACAGAATCGGGTAGCCGGTGTACACTTTTGACAATACGCCAAAGGCAGTTACCGTTTGTAAGCCTTCCTTCATGTTCTTAGGGTGGCCATTCACGTATTTGAAGCCGTATAGCTCGCCATCGCTGGTCGGCATTAATTCGATCACGCCTTTGTCTGAGTGCGACGCAACGCGTGGGGTTTTATCAAACAATTCCCAGCGTTTGAAATCTTCTTCGATGTACTCTGCGATGCCTTTCAGCATGGTTTCCATGCCGATTTTGCCAACAATTTTCATCATGTGGTCAACACTGACAAAAGGCACGATATTCAGGTCTTTATTCATTTGCATGTTGCTTACCGTCATTTTTAATCTCCCATTCCAAGTGTGCTCGGCAGGTGTACCGCAGCAATGAGAAAAGTTTAGCAACCTTGAATATCAATCAAAATAGCAATAATATACAAATATTTACTATTAAATTGCCATTATGTCAGTGGTGATTATGCAAATTGACATTTTATGAATAATTACACTCACGACAGCCTCGACCGGCAACTGATTGCGCTCTTGCGCTTGGATGGACGTGCGTCCTTATCGAAGCTGGCGGATAAGCTCAAAGTCTCACGCGGTACCGTACAAAATCGGCTTGATCGATTAGAAGCCTCGGGAACGTTGTTAGGTTTTACGGTACGGGTGCGTGAAGACTACGGGCTGGATACCATTCGCGCGATTATGATGATCGAAGTGGTCGGTAAATCGACCTCGCAAGTGATTCGTTTGCTGCGCGGCTTTCCGGAGTTGATTACCTTGCACACAACTAATGGCTCTTGGGATTTGGTGGCCGAGATGCAAGCGTCGAGTCTGGCAGACTTTGATCGGGTGTTGCGGGAGATTCGGGTGATTGATGGGGTGTTGAATAGCGAAACCAGTATTTTATTGAGTACGGTTTAGGGGAGGGGATTGTAACGGGGGATGTCTAATCTAACTTCAATCGAGCCATCATCGCGGCTGACACTGTCGCTGGGTGTCACGCAAACCATTGCCTGGGCCTCAAGCTATTACCTGATTGCGATTCTGGCGACTCCCATGTCGATGGCATTAGGGGTTACTCCAGTTAATATCTATGCCGCTTTCTCCACGGCGCTAATTCTGAGCGCGATTGTTGGTCCGGCAGCAGGGCGCTTAATTGATCGGTTTGGCGGTAAGCCGGTGCTGTTGTTTACCAACCTGATTTTTGCGGCGGGGCTTGCCATTTTATCCGCCGCAGACACTATTCTCGTGCTGTGGCTGGGGTGGATCACGCTCGGCTTGGCTATGGGCATGGGACTCTACGAAGCAGCGTTTGCCACACTGGCAAGGTTGCTAGGCGCTAATGCACGGCAGTCAATTACCGGAATAACATTGATTGCCGGATTCGCAAGCACCATCGGCTGGCCTTTAACAACCTGTAGCGAAGCCGAGTTTGATTGGCGCGTGACCTGTCTGATTTGGGCAGGGATTCATCTATTCATCGCCATGCCATTAAACTACTACTGTATTCCGGATATTGAGAAACCAGTAGCAGATACGCCAACAAACGATGCCGGGAGTAAGGTAACAGTTGATTTGAATATGATACTCCTGGCCGTTGCGTTTGGTGCCTTGTGGACCGTGGCATCCGGCGTCGCGGCGCATTTGCCGGGTATATTACAAGAGGCGGGCATTACGCTGGCAATGGCGGTTCTGGCGGGGATGTGTCTGGGGCCTGCGCAGGTGTTAGCCAGAATAATTGAGTTTGGTTACCTCAAACAATATCACCCGATTATCTCTGCAAAATTCTGTGCGCTCGCGCATCCCTTAGGAGCGTTGTTGCTGATATTGGGATTGCCGTTTAAAGCCTTTTTGTTTGTGATCTTGCACGGCGTGTCATCGGGGCTGACCTCTATCATTAAAGGCACTTTACCGCTGTCCATTTATGGCTCTGAGAATTATGGTTATCGCCTCGGATTAATCGGTATTCCCGGTCGCATTGGGCAAGCGATTGCGCCCGTGTTTTTTAGCATTGTCATTGAGCACTACGGGTTAAATGTGCTGTGGTTGACTAGTAGTTTGCTGGTGATTGCGCTGGTTTGCTTTTCTGTGCTGAGTAAGCGGGTTTGTTAGTTTCATGGGCTTAACCCCGGTCATATAATCGGTGTCGTATTTAACTTTGATTGTCAGCAGGGTTTTGTGTGACAGCTGTTTTTATCTATGTTAACTATAACGCTCAGTTGTGAAGTGAACTAGGCGATATGCTCGTTAAGCATGCCTAATCACCTCATGCCAATTTAATTAGGAATAAGTAATGGCTTCCACATCGCTAAAACCCCCTTATCCATGCTCGATTTAGCCACGGTACGCGAAGGTAAATCAGTCGCGGATGCATTGCAGACCAGTGTGAAAACCGCACAACATGCAGAAAGCCTCGGCTTTAATCGGTATTGGTTGGCCGAGCATCATAATATGGGGGGAATTGCCAGCTCAGCGACGGCCGTTTTAATCGGACATATCGCAGGCAAGACAAACACTATGCGCATTGGCTCAGGCGGCATTATGCTACCGAACCATGCGCCATTAGTGGTGGCAGAGGCGTTTGGAACATTGGCTGAGTTATATCCCGACCGAATTGATTTGGGCTTAGGGCGTGCGCCGGGAACCGATCAGGCAACGATGCGGGCATTACGCCGTAACCGTTTAAATAGTGCAGAAGATTTTCCTAACGAAGTGAGTGAGCTTCAGCGATTACTAGCGGCGCCCAGCGCAGGGCAAGTCATCACCGCCACACCGGGTGCAGGCACTAATGTGCCGATCTGGTTATTAGGCAGTAGTTTATTTTCTGCACAATTGGCCGGAGAGCGTGGACTGCCATACTCGTTCGCCTCGCACTTTGCACCACGAATGTTGTTAGAGGCATTGCAGGTGTATCGCCGTTCATTTAAGCCTTCAGCGGCCTTAGACAAACCCTATGTAATGATTGGTGTCCCCGTGATCGCGGCTGACACGGATGATGAGGCAGAGTATTTGGCTAGCAGTATCTATCAGCGCATTCTTGGCTTACTGAAAGGTGATCTCGGTAAGTTACCTGCACCAGTCGATAATTATCTGAATAGCCTACATCCACAAGAACGGCACGCCATTAAAGATTTCTTGGCTGCTGCTGTGATTGGTAGCCCTGAAACGGTTGCAAGCGGCTTGCAGGAATTGATTGCATTGACTCAAGCGGATGAGCTGATTTTGGTGTGTGATGTGTATGAGTCTGAGCTGCGGTTTAAGTCGATGAGTCTCGCGGCGCAGGTCTGATAGTTGTGTCAGTCGCAAGGCGAGAAACTCCTTTTTTCGGCCGGATTCAGCAAGCTATCTTGGATTAAAACAGGGAGTAGTCGATAAACCAGCCACCCCTTTAACCATTAACTTCATAAAGTTAAGTATTTAAATATTTTATTGTAAGATAAACCTCTGAAGTTTAAGAAGTTTTCATTTGGCTGACTTTCACGCACGTGATTTATACAAAAACTCGCCGTTTACTGATGTACACTAGGGGCAAATAGGCCACAGTATTCGACCAGTACTCATAAGTATTTTAAATAACGAGGTATTTTGGTTAAAGACTGTCATTCTAACCCCCGAGAATTTTAAGGCAGGCCCTTAATGGCGAGATATGATAAGCGCTATAGTGTTAAGCGGATAAGCATCATTGCCTTTCTGTTTGTCGCTATGCTGATTATCGCTTGCTCCTTTTTGATCAGTTGCAGTTTAAAACTGCAAAAAAACATGCTGGAAGCCTCTAGCGTGTCGTATGAACTCCGCATTTTGATTGATCGCACCAGCAGTCAGGCTAACTTGTTATTCAACCCCGAGAATATCAGTCAGCTGAGTGACAGAATTCTATTCAATGTCCGTGATGACTTAGTCAAAACAACCGGAAAAATTTCTGAAAACAATGAACAGCTACGAAAGCTGCTACTAAGTGGGCAGGGCCTTTGGGTAATGGTCACACCAAGTCTGGATCGCCAACAAGTATCCGTTGAAATGGATAAAGTCGATAAAACTTGGGCCCGCTTTCAGGCGCGAGTTGATGATATTTCCAACTACAATTTAATCACCTTGCGTGCGGGTAATAAGTACTGGCAGCCGGTCGATGCATTGATTGCCACTAATGGCCCTTTGTTTAATAGCATCACGAAGCTCAACCAATTAATTTATGAGGCCTCTCTGCTGCAAAATACCCGATTGCGAATGCTCTATGCAGCCGTATTGGCGCTGGTACTTGCAGGTATTTGGGCTGTTTGGTTTTTAACGCTTCGACCCTTAGCGCGTCGTTTAAAAGCAAGCTACCTTGAGATCATGGATAAAAATCAGCACCTTGATTATCAGGCAAATCATGACTCACTAACAGGCTTATCCAATAGGACGTGTTTTAATACCAAGGTTCATCACATTGAGAATCGGGTATCGGCGGTTGATGCCTGTTGTTTGGTATTGGTCGATCTTGATGATTTTAAAATGATTAATGATAGCTTAGGGCATGATGCCGGAGATGCAATGCTTAAAAAAGTGGCGCGTGATTTACGCCGTCTGCAGCTGCATGGTGAGCAAGCGTATCGCTTGGGTGGGGATGAGTTTGCATTGCTGATTGATGAGCCAACGACTCGCGAAGATTTAACCGCGCGGCTAGATCGTTTACTCAGTTATGTGCGCGAGCCATTGACGTTTCAGGGGATGCAAATTCACTGTTACTGCAGTATTGGTGTAGCGTGGGGCGGGGAGCATGGCGCGAGAACCCTGACTGCTTTGTTTAAAGCCGCTGATAACGCATTGTACCGAGTGAAGCAAAGCGGCCGGAATAATTACTGTTTTTATACAGACATTAGAGATGACGATATTCTCGGAGTCAATACCGCGGATGAGAGCCAGTTATCCGCATCGCGTTATATTCAGTAGGGGCCATTAAAGGTAATGACGACTTCGATGAGGAAAAATCTAAAGACAGTATTAATCACTGTTTCGCTTGGCCTGCTAAGTAGCGTGGCCATGGCTGATGAGCCGCAAACAGAAGTAGAGCTAACGCATTGGTGGAATCAGCCTGGCGAGGTGGCGGCTTTAAATGAGATCAAAAAAGGGGTTGAGCAGCGTGGAGGCCGCTTTGTTGATACGCCGATCGTCACTTGGGATAAGCTGCGTTCCGGCATTATTAACCGAATTACGGTTGGCTACCCACCCGCCGCCACGCATTGGTTGATCGATGATGATATTTTTGATCTGTATAAGATGGGCGTCGTTTATGCCGCCCCAATGAAGCATAATGGTCAGCCGATTAAAGAGGTCTTACTTGATAAGATCTATGATGATGTCACCGAGAGTGGCAAGTTGGTCGCCTTACCGTTGGGGATTCATTTTCAGAACACGGCTTTGTTTAATGCTGCGATTTATCGGGAGCTGAAACTCCCACTGCCAACCACTTGGAAGCAAGTCTTAGCTCAAGCTCCCTCAATCACTGAAGCGGGTTATTTGCCTGTTGCGATCAGCAATGAGGCTTGGCAACTTCACTTAGTGTTTAACACCATTTTGTTGGAAGTCATGGGCCATTCGGATTATGAAAAAATCTATCTGAAAAATCACTCGATTGAGCCTTGGAGAGAGCAGTTGACGAGAAGCTTTGAGCTTTTCTTGCAACTAAGAGCCATTGCGGATGAGGGGCAGAAAACCCGTTCCTGGGATATGGCGGCGCGTATGGTGGGTGATCAAAAAGCTGCGATGCATGTGATGGGGGATTTTGCGAAAGCGGAACTCACCAAACAAGGTTTGAAAGCGGGCGATGATTTTCTCTGTTCATTATCTCCCGGCTCTGGCCATACGATTATTTATGCCATTGATGCTTTCTTAATGTTGAATGTGAAAGAGCCTTACTTAAAAAGAGGGCAGGATTTACTATTTGAGGTCGCGCTTGACCCTACGGTACAGGCGGCTTACAACGCTAAAAAAGGCAGTATTCCCATTCGCCATGGGGTCGATTTAAGTCAGTTGGATGCCTGTGCGCAGGCAAGCTATCAGCAATGGATTAGCCCTGACACGCAGGTCACGCGTTTTTCGGGCGTTGCAAATCCGTTACGGACTTCCTTTTTTCAGGCGGCGTTGAGCAGGGCTTGGAAGGAAACCGGTCTTAGCGCTGAGCAATTGGCGGATGAGTTGATTAAGAGTGATGAGTCGAGTATGCAGCCAAGAGCTAGGAAGTAGTTGGGTGTGTGCTGAAATAAGCCCGTATTCCATGACTTTACGGGGTTTCAAGGCGAATTAACTGACTTCTTCCTAAAGTAAAATTGATCTGTTGCGGGGTAGGCTTTAAACTTGCGATCAATTTGCCCCTGAGCGTAAGCTCAAATTTTTTACCTAATCGACTGTAAGGAAGAGAAATGACAATCAAGCGTGTTGGCCATCGATATATTGACGTTGCAAGTGGAAAGACAATTGATACGTGGTTCCCGCGTGCGAATAAGGAAATTGCCAGAAGTTGTTTGGCACAAAAAGTCGGTTTAATTAAGAGCGATTTCGTTGAGCTGGAGATTGATGTTGATGCCGCTCCAGCAACCACTGAAGACGTTTACCTGAGACTGCATTTGTTGTCTGAGTGCGCGTACAAGCCGCATGAAATCAATCTGGATGGCATGTTTGGTTTGCTGCCAAATGTGGCATGGACTTCAGCTGGCCCGGTGATGCCTGCGACCGTTGAAGAGCTGCGTGGTCTGATCGCTGAAGAGAACCAGCACCTGACTATCACTTCAATTGATAAATTCCCACGCATGACTGATTACGTGATCCCAGAAGGCGTGCGTATCGGTGATGCGGATCGTGTTCGTTTGGGCGCGCATCTGGCATCTGGCACCACGGTAATGCATGAAGGCTTTGTAAACTTCAATGCCGGTACCTTGGGTGATTCAATGGTTGAAGGCCGCATCAGTGCTGGCGTGATCGTTGGTAAGAACTCTGATATCGGTGGTGGCGCGTCTACCATGGGTACGCTGTCTGGCGGTGGGAAGCAGATTATTTCTGTCGGTGAAAAATGCCTATTGGGTGCTAACTCTGGCTTGGGTATTCCACTAGGCGATGAGTGTATCGTTGAAGCAGGCCTGTATTTGACTGCTGGCGCTAAAGTGAAAACACCAGAAGGTGAGGTGGTTACTGCCCGTGAATTGGCGGGTAAGTCTGGCTTATTGTATCGCCGTAATAGTGTGAATGGCGCAATCGAAGCCGTTGCCACTAGCTCTGGTTTGTGGGGCGGTCTGAACGAGACGCTGCACAGTAATGACTAAGCGCTAAGCGTTATCGATTTAAAAAAGCCGGTGATAATCACCGGCTTTTTTATGGGCGCGTACAACAAGATTAATCATCGTTGTCGTCTAACACATATCCGTAGCCGATGTTAACCAGACCGACGTAGCTCACCTTGCCGGTGGCATCCATTCTTTCCTGAACCGTGACATAGCTGTTCGCTTTAATGTTTAAAGAGCCATATTTAATATCACCGATTGGTGTGTTGAGTGTATCGCTCAACTGGTCTGAAGTTTGTGCTTTAAGCTGTGCCAGTTTTGCCAGGCCTAACTGGTAAGCGGCTGCCTTATTGGGAGCGGCTTGGGTCGACTGAGTTTCTGTTGCGACGCGCTCGAAATAGTTGTTTGCGCTCGCGCCAAAGCTTAGTAATAAAAGAGATGTTGCTAGAATTGCTGGTAAAGTTTTCATCGTTATATTTTTCGCTAAGTGTGAATAAGGTGGCGGAGTATGCGACCTGAAAACTTACAAGAAACTTGCTGGGAGATGACACTTTTGCAACGATTGGGTGATGGATGGTTTTTGTACTTTCTCAGGCGCTCAAACTGGCCATATTGCTTGTCGTCTGATTGGTGTTAAAAATAAGTAATTTAAGTACTCAACTAAAAGTTATACGGTATTTTTGACCCACTTCGCTTAGCACCGTTGCTAATGCTGTCTTTAGCGTTTCAAAGCTTTTATAAGCGCCAAGCGATAGCCAGCTATATTTTATTT
>Ga0193958_1000195_pt1 | contig 26749 bp, 18 predicted proteins | sample FB_1_MG_FD_140320 | JGI IMG/M metagenome (GOLD analysis project Ga0193958, IMG submission 140320) | Microbial mat bacterial communities from the Broadkill River, Lewes, Delaware, United States - FB_1_MG | ecosystem: Environmental > Aquatic > Freshwater > River > Microbial mats | place: USA... | reverse complement strand
CCGCCATATTCTTTTTGCATATAACGGCTTTCGATATAGGAATTAAAGCCTTCATCTATCCAAGGGTGTTTGCGCTCATTGCTGGCCAAAATGCCATACCACCAATTGTGGCCAATTTCATGGGCCAAAACGAGGTCCAAATATTTTTTACTGCTAGTGGGATTGATGATGGTAATCATGGGATATTCCATGCCGCCACCCGCTCCTAAGGGGCCTTGGACCGCCGTAATTTGTGGATAGGGATACTCACCCATGACTTTTGAATAATAGCGTGTCGATTTTTCCATAAAGTCGGGTGCCAATTGCCAGATATAAGCTTCTTCGGCCTCAAAAAAGGCCCAAAGGGGAAGCTTTCGGCCAGCGGCTAGGGTCATCTCCTTCTTCAGGACATAAAAGTCTTTGTTCAAAAAGAGCGCAAAGTCTTGTACATTTTTAGCCTGATAATGCAATTGCTTAAAGCTGCTATCTGAAGGAAGGCTCGGAGGCGGATCTACCGAAAGCCCAATGAGGTCCATTTTTGCGCAGGCTTTGGCCCAATCGGCTAGGCGTTTTTGCTCGGCTGCTGTTTGTAGCTGGCCAGTGGCGGCCACCCAATAATTGGCGGGCAGCTCTATATGTATATCATAATCGCCAAATTCCCCATAAAACTCGCCTTGGTCCAAATAGGGCATAGGATGCCAGCCCTGCTCATCATAAACGGCTACTTTGGGGTACCACTGACAAAGCTGATAATACTGCTTTCGATGGCCCAAACGAGAAAAACTAGCTGGTACTTTTAAGTGAAAAGGGCTTTCAATCAGCAGGCTGTCGCCTGGGGCAAGGGGCCTACTCAGCTCCAGCCGAAGCATTTCTTGGCCGCCCAAAGGGAAGCTGCTGCTAAGGTTTTGGCCAGGGCTGCTAAAGTCTAGACTATCTATTCCGCCATGGGCTGAATCTGCCGCAAACTGAAAACTCAGGTCGCCATTTTCAGCCAATTGATGGGCAAAGGGACTGCTGTTGTTGCGGTAAGCATTGGGCCAAAGATGTATCCATATTTCAGTTAGACTATCTGCCGATTGGTTCTTATAGCTCATTTTCCAGTGGCCGGATAAACTATGCTGGGCCTCATTGAGCCGAAAGTGAATCTCATAATGGCTCTCCTGCTGAAAGTAGCCGCTGCTTTGCCCCCAAACAGATAGAAAGCAAGAACAGAAAAAGAGCGGAAGGCTTAGGTGGAGAATTGATTTCATATTAGGAAGTATGTTTTTTAGCAATGTTTTTATTAGTTTATTTAGATTGGATTTTGTGAGGTTAATCTTTTTTTAGAATTTATATATTCTAATTATTTAATCTAAATATTTGTCAATTGTGAAGAATTTTATTTTTAATTTATTTAGTCTTTTTGTGACTTTCGCTTTATTCGCCTCTTGCCAACAAGCAGAGGTAGAAATGGCCCAAGAAACCCTTAAGTCAGTAGATAGCTATCAAACGCTAGCGCAAGCTCAGCCCCTAGAAGAAGGAATTGAGCTGCCCAAGGGCACCCAGTGGAAATATACGGATGCTAGCCAAACTTCGGTAGAGTTTGTTCTGCCTCAAGGTTATAGCTTTTTGTTACAGGATAAAGAGACGAAGGCTGTAAGTTTGGTAGATGTAGGCATTCAGTCCAAAAAAGAACAGTCAAATCTAGAAATTTTGGGAGTGCTTTATACTGCTCAGGATGATATTAGTTATGAAACTGCGGCCAAGGCTTCTTTGTCTGCTGCGGGCATCGAGGCTTTTACCCAATTGCCTGAGCTCCAAAAACTCATTCAAGAGCATTATGATTTTTTGTATGGCAAGGAAAATCTGCCTGATTTCCCCAAGGGAGAAGATTTAACTCAATTATCAGAAGAGGATTATGCTTTGGCAGAAAGCTATTTTTATGGACAGGCTTTTCAGTTGCTGATCCCCTATAGCCCCGATTTTTCTTTCTTTTTTCCTGATGTGAAGCTTACTGCTCCTGCAGATGCGCCTAAAATACGAACTACAGGCACCCTAAAGAAATTGGGTCAGGCACCTTATTACGCTTATTATTCTAGCGGGAACGATTAAGTTGTTTTGGGGCCTCCCGCAGCAAGCTGCGGGCGCTACGCTTTAGGGCTCGCAGGTCTGCTCGGCCCTTCGCCAGCAAGCTGGCTCGGTCTGGCGCTGCGCGCCACCCTGTCGCATCGCTAGGCCAGGCGCTGCGCGCCTCTGTTGCCGCATCGGTTACTCCCTTCGGTCGTCGAACGGCGCCCTAAAGGGCTTGTTGTGACCTGCGGCCCCCAAAAAATAGGGGGGAATTGTCTAGATTAAAAAGTTACGCCCCCGCTGCCATTGGCAGCGGGGGCGTTTTTATTTATCCTCTGCTTTATTTAGTGCAGATTCAATTTAGGCTTGAGGTCTTCATGCGCATAAAACTCATTGATAATGCGGACCACCTCTTGAGGGTCATCCGTAATGGGCATAAGATCCAAATCTTTGGGGCTTACATTCTGCTCTTGTTCTAGCATAACATTTTTAATCCAATCCTTTAGGCCGGTCCAGAACTCAGAACCTACCAAAATGATAGGAACAGGAGAGCTCTTATGGGTTTGTACCAAAGTGAGGACCTCAAAGAGTTCGTCCATGGTACCAAAACCACCAGGAAGCACGACCAAGGCTTGGGCGTACTTTACAAACATCACTTTGCGGATGAAGAAGTACTTGAAGTTAAAAATCTTATCATTATCGATATAATCGTTATGGCCTTGCTCAAAAGGAAGGTCAATATTTAGCCCTACAGAAGGACCACCCGCTTCTTTGGCGCCCAAGTTAGCGGCTTCCATAATACCGGGGCCACCACCTGTAATCACACCATAGCCCTCATCTACCATCAATTTGGCAATTTCGGTAGCTAGTTTATAGTAGCGGTTGTCAGGCTTGGTACGGGCCGAGCCAAAAATAGAAACGCAGGGACCAATGTCGTTAAGACGTTCGTAGCCATCTACAAATTCTGCAATGACCTTGAACATGGTCCAAGAATTCTCCGCCTTAATTTTAGACCACTGTCTGGGGTTGTTTTTAGAATGCTTTTCTTTTTCTGTCATAGTCAAAATATTTTAAGTTGGGCCCTAGGCACAAAAAAATGCCATCTTTTTAAATAAAAAGAAGGGCCATCAATAATAGTCGTTCTGGCTTTTTGCGAGGCAAAAGCTCAGCAATTTATCAAAATAAAACTGAAAAAGGGAAGAGAAAACTGTATTTTAGGCAGCTTGATCGCCTTTTTTAGGGCCAAAAAAACAAAAAGCATGAAAAAAATAGCTGTTTTTACATCTGGAGGCGATTCGCCAGGAATGAACGCTTGCATCCGCGCAGTGGTGCGGGCCGCTATTTATAATCAGGTAGAGGTGCTCGGTATTTGTAGAGGCTATGCGGGAATGATTTCAGGAGATTTTATTCCCTTGGACCGAGAAGGGGTGCAGGGCATCATCAATAGAGGAGGGACCATTTTAGGCTCTGCCCGCTCTGCCGAATTCATGACGCCCGAAGGTCGCCAAAAAGCCTTTGAGGAACTGCAAGCAGCTGGAGTAGATGGGGTTGTGGTCATTGGGGGAGATGGCTCGTTTAAGGGGGCTACGGTTTTTATGGAAGAATATCCCGAAATTCCTTTTGTGGGCATTCCGGGGACCATAGACAACGACCTATATGGAACCGATTATACCCTGGGTTATGATACGGCCATCAATACGGCCCTAGAAGCTATTGATAAAATCCGTGATACGGCCGAGGCCTACAACCGCTTATTTTTTGTAGAAGTTATGGGCCGAGATGCGGGCTTTATTGCCCTGCGTTCGGGAATTGCTGGCGGGGCCGAGGCCATTTTGGTCCCTGAAGTAGAAACAGACATCCCTTTGCTGATTCAGCAAATTGGGGAATACCATGAGAAGCACAAACACTCTTGTATTATTGTTGTGGCCGAGGGCGATGATGCTGGCGGCGCCTTTGAATTGGCCAAGCAAGTTCGGGATAAGGTCCCTTATGAAGAAAGCCGAGTGACGGTTCTGGGTCATATTCAGCGAGGGGGAACCCCTACTTGTGCCGATCGTGTGCTGGCTGCCCAAATGGGCATTGGCGCCGTAGAAGCCCTACTGGCCAATAAAAGAGGAATTATGATTGGGGTACAGCACAAACAAGTTGTAGAAGTCCCCTTTGAGCAATCTACGAAACACAATATCGAAATTAACCCCAGCCTGAAAAAAGTAGCCCATATTCTTTCGGCTATTTAGGCGCAGACAGCAGAGGCGCGCAGCGCCTGGCCTAGCGATGCGACAGGGTGGCGCGCAGCGCCAGACCGAGCCAGCTTGCTGGCAAAGGGCCGAGCAGACTTGCGAGCCCTAAAGCGTAGCGCCCGCCGAAGGCGGGAGGCCCCAAAAAGAAAAAAAGCTAAAAATAAGCGGGTCAATGAAATATGCTTATCTTTGTGGGCTGAATGCGAAGTATACAGCAGTTGGTCTAGAAAACTTGGGCCAACAGACTTCAGACGAACTTAATCATTATAGAAGATATGGAAAATTTGGTAGCCATTGTAGGGCGGCCCAATGTAGGAAAATCGACCTTCTTTAACCGTATGTTGGGGATGCGTCAGGCCATTGTAGATGATGTGAGTGGGGTAACTCGTGATCGACAATATGGCTCGACAGAATGGAATGGCAAGCGGTTTCATTTGGTAGATACTGGTGGATTTATTGGCGATGGAGAAGATGTATTTGCGGCGGCGATCCGTCAACAGGTGCGCATGGCCATTGAAGAGGCACAGGTAGTCGTATTTATGGTAGATGTAGAAACGGGAATTACCGACCTCGATGCGCAGGTGGGGCGTTTACTTAAAGAGATTAACAAACCCGTTTTGTTGGCCGTCAATAAAGTAGATAACAATGAACGTCAACTCATGATTCATGAGTTTTGGGCTATGGGTTTTGATAATCTTTATCCCATTAGCTCAACTTCTGGGAGTGGAACTGGCGATCTGCTGGATGCTTTGACGGATATTATTCCGGGTATTCCCGAAGAAGATAACCGCCTTCCGCATATTGCTATTGTGGGCCGACCCAATGCAGGAAAGTCTTCTTTTGTCAATCTCCTTTTGGATGAGGAGCGTTCTATTGTTACTGATATTGCTGGAACCACTCGAGATAGCGTGCATGCGCATTATAATAAGTTTGGACAAGAATTTATTTTGGTCGATACGGCTGGGTTGCGCCGTAAGCGCTCAGTAAAAGAGGACCTAGAGTTTTACTCGGTCTTGAGAGCGATCCGCTCTTTGGAATCTGCTGATATTTGTGTATTGATGCTAGATGCGAGTAAGGGAATTGAGGCCCAAGACCTCAATATCTTCCGCCTAGCCATCAAGAATAACAAAGGGATTGTCATCTTTGTCAATAAATGGGATTTGGTCGAAAAAAGCACCAATACCCTCAAAGAATATGAGGACCACATCCGCGAGCGCATTGCGCCCTTTAGCGATGTGCCCATCGTCTTTATCTCTGTTTTGGAGAAGCAGCGGGTGCTCAAAGCCATTGATGTGGCCATTGAGGTACATGAAAATCGCAGCAAACGGATTTCTACTTCTAAATTGAATACCTTTTTGGAAGAAACCTTGGCCGCTTATCATCCCCCCGCTTATCGGGGCCGCATGATCTCGATCAAGTATATGGTCCAATTGCCTACGGCTTATCCTTCTTTTGTATTTTTCTGCAACCACCCTAAACATGTTTCAGAATCTTACAAAAAGTATTTGGAAAACAGCCTGCGGGCCCGCTTCGATTTTACCGGAGTACCGCTTAAACTCTACTTTAGAGATAAATAAGTAAATAGCAAATAGAAAAAGGCCAGTAGTTCGCACTATTGGCCTTTTTTGTTAATCAGAATCACTGTGCCAAAGAAAACAAAAATCATCTTGGGGGTAGACCCTGGCTCTATTTTGCTGGGCTATGCCTTCTTAAAAGCAACAGGCCAAAAGGTCGAGCTGCTGAGTATGGGCGTTTTGGATATGCGCAAGATGGAGAGCCAAGCCCAAAAGATGAGTTTCATTTATACCGAGCTAGATCGCCTTATTCAATATTATGAACCGTCTACAGGCGCCTTAGAAGACCCTTTTTATGGCAAAAATGCCCAGTCGATGCTCAAATTAGGGCGGGCGCAGGGGGCCGTTATGGCCGTTATGGGCAATCATGGCCTAAGCGTAACAGAATATAGTCCCCGAAGCATCAAAAAGGCCGTAACGGGTAAGGGCGCCGCTAGCAAAGAGCAAGTAGCGGCCATGTTGCCCCATCTGATTAAAGGCGATTTTCATCACGATTTCTTAGATGCTACCGATGCGGTGGGCGTGGCCTATTGTCATTATTTGCAGGGCAGTTCGGCCAGCAAAGGGGGCAAACGCTATAAAGGCTGGGGCGATTTCCTCAATAACAATCCCAAACGCAAAGGCTGATGGGAAACTGCTTTAGTGTTCTGGCCCAAAAGCTTTGGGCGAATAAAGGACTGCGCTTTTTGTTGCAGCTCCTTTTGTTTGTAGCCCTTGCCTACCTGCTCAAGCAGCAGTGGAAGCGGGCGGCAGCGGAGCTGCCGCCCCTCTCTTGGCAACGCTTTCAGGAAGAATTTTCTCTTGCCTATTTTTCTTTGGCTATTTTGCTACTTCCCCTTAATTGGGCCTTGGAGGCCCAAAAATGGCGCGCTTTGTTGGGCGCACCTTTCGCTTTTTTTCGGGCGCTAAAAGCCGTTTTCATGGGCCTAGCTTTGGGGGTATTTACGCCCAACCGAATAGGCGAACATGCGGGCCGTTTGCTCTATTTACCCAAGGAACTTCGGGCCCAAAGTTTGTCCTCTAGTGCTTTTGGTAGCTTGGCTCAATGGATCGTTTTGGTAACGGCGGGCCTTCTGGCTTTGGCCTATCGAGAAAGTACCCAATTACCTATTCCAGCTTGGCTATTGGCCCAGAAATATTGGCTGTATGGGGTTTTTCCACCGCTTTTGTTGCTCTTGTTGGGGCTGTATTTTTTTGGCCCACAATTTTGGTCGCATTGGACCTTTTTGCAAAAATATACCTTCCTAAAACTCAATTTACCCAAACGCAATTTGACCGCCGTTTTGGGCCTTTCGCTGCTCCGCTATAGCTGCTATATTCTCCAAAATGTAGCTTTGCTCTACGCTTTTGGCGCTCGCCCCCCTTTTTTATTGGCCGTTACGGCTGTGCAATTGGTCTTTTTGGCCCAAACGGCTCTGCCGGTTCCCGCTTCGGCGGCCCTACTGGCTCGAGCCTCTCTAGCACTCTATTTTTTGGCTCCTATCGCTGCCGATCATATCCTTTGGGCCAGTTTTAGCCTTTGGCTAATTAACATTTTTTCACCCACACTAATCGCTAGCCTGCTAAGCTTTTTCAGCTTGAACGCCAAGCCTAAAGAAAGGAATAAGTAGGCGGTTTTGGGGCCTCCGCTACGGCTACGCCTTGCGGCGCTACGTTTCGCAGCTCGCAAGTCTGCTCGGCCCTGCGCAGGCTGCGCCCGCTTGGTCTGGCCCTTCGGGCCACTGCTGCACATCGCTAGGCCGCTCCTCCCTTCGGTCGTCGAATTGGGCCAAAATAGCCTGTTTTACTAAAGTTTAGCGCTTTAAAGTTTTCTAAAAGGGAGGGCCTTTCTTAAGAAAAATCGTATTATTATATAGGGAACTCCAATTTAGAAAAAAGCACTCATTATGAACCAATATCAGACGCTACTCCATAAACTTGATGCGTTTATTCGAAAATACTATCTCAATAATTTGATTCGGGGCAGCTTGCATAGCTTGGCCCTGATTTCTGTGATTTGGGTGACCTTTGTGCTTCTAGAGCATTATGTTTTCACCTCTTCGGTCTCTTCTATGGCTTTCCGCAAAAGCTTGTTTTATAGCTTTGTGGCTTTGGCTGGTTTAGGCCTTAGTTATTGGGTATTTTGGCCTTTGCTTCAATATTTTCGTTTGGGCAAGGTCATTTCACATGAAAAGGCGGCCAAAATTGTTGGCCAACATTTTACTAATGTACAAGATAAATTGCTAAATGTATTGCAACTCAATCAACAGGCTCAAGCAGAAAATAGTGCTTTGTTGCTCGCTGCAATCAACCAAAAAACAGTAGAATTAGCCCCCGTGCCTTTCCAAAAGGCGATTGATTTACGTAAAAACCGAAAGTATTTGCGTTTTGTGTTGCCGCCTTTGTTCCTCTTTTTTGGGCTATTGGTTTTTTCGAATATTGTGCAGAGCAGTACGGAGCGTATTATTTCTAATAATGAGGAGTTTGAGCGCCAAGCGCTCTTTGGCTTTTTGCCCCGCAATTTGGACCAAAAATTAGTGCAATATGAAGATTTTGAATTGTTGGTAGATATTGAAGAGAAAGGCGCTCTGCCCGCAGAGGTATTTATTGAGGTAGATAATTATCAGTTTAAGATGGAGAAACTGAGCCCTACCCAATTTCGCTATACTTTTCCTAAGGTTCAGGAAGATCTTAATTTTCGCTTTCAAGCTAATGGGTTTAGCTCTAAAAGTTATAATATGAATGTTTTGGAAAAACCCAATTTGCTTAATTTCCAAACAGCCCTAGATTTTCCAGCTTATACTGGCCGAAAAGATGAAACTCTAGATAATGTAGGCGATCTAGTGATCCCCGCAGGCACAAAGGTAGAGTGGTTGTTCTCGGCTAATTTTACCGATGAGCTAGCTGTTCGCTTTGCTGGAGAAGAACGCCAAGAAGCAGTGCGCTCTGGCCGCCAAGATTTTAGCTTTAAGCGCCAATTGCAAGCCGACGGCCGCTATAAAATTTATCTTTCTAATGCTAAATTGCCTATGGGAGACTCTCTCAATTATAGCATTACTATTATCCCAGATCTCTATCCCCAAATTGAATTGGAAAAGTTTGAGGACAGTACAGATAGTAAAGTAATTTATTTTGCTGGATCTGCCTCTGATGACTATGGCCTGAATAGCCTAGGCTTTCACTATACAATTGAACGAGACGGCAAAATTTTGCGCCAAGAAAGAGATCCTTTGCCAATTCGAAGTAATAAGCAAACAACTTATAGCTATACGCTTAATTTGCGTAACCTTGGGCTAGAACCTGGGGATAAACTTAGTTACTACTTTCAAGTTTGGGATAATGATGGAGTACAGGGAAACAAATCTTCTAAAACGAGTATGATGGTTTACCAAATGGCTACCGTAGAAGAAATGAAGGCTCAAGAAGAGAAAAATGACCAAGCGATTAAGTCAGACCTAGAAGAAGCTATGGCCGAAATGGAAAAACTTAAGCGAGCAATCAAGGAGGCCAAGGAAAATGTATTGCAGAAAAATGAGCTAAACTGGCAAGATCGTCGAGAAATCGAAAAGCTCATCCAACAACAGAAAGAAACACAGGAGAAAATCCAAAATGCCCAGCAGAATTTCCAAGAGAACAAAGAGCAGCAAGAACAATATCAAAAACCAGATGAGGAGCTACTCAAAAAACAGGAAATGATCGAAAAGCTTTTTGAAGAGGTCATGTCAGACGAAATGAAAGACCTCTTTGAAAAGATGGAGGAGATGCTGGATAAAATGGATAAAAATGAGGTCCTTGAACAACTCGAAAATATGGAGATGAACGAGGAAGAAGTGAAAGATGAATTGGATCGCATGCTCAGCCTCTTTAAGAAAATGGAGGTGGAAAAAGAAATGATGGATGCCAAAGAAGAACTTGAACAATTGGCCGAGGAACAAGAAGATCTGGCTAAGGAAACCGAGGAAAAAGAAGGTAATCAACAATCTTCCGAGGAGCAAAAAGAACTAGAGGAAAAGCAAGAAGAGATCAATAAGAAGTTCGAAGAGATTCAAGACAAAATGGAGAAGGCGAAAGAGAAAAACGAAGAACTCGATCAGCCAATGGAAATGGAGAATGATGACCTCAAGGAACAGAAGAAAGAAACCCAAGAAAACTTGGAAAACTCTTCTAAACAACTGAAGAAAAAGCAAAACAAGCAGGCTGCGAAATCACAAAAAAATGCAGCTAAGAAGATGAAGCAAATGGCCAAGGAAATGGAGGATATGATGGGCATGAATCAAATGAAACAGATGGAGCAAGATGTAAAGGCTATGCGCCAATTGCTTGAAAATTTGGTGGACCTCTCGTTTGATCAAGAGGCGCTCATTGATGAGGTGCAAAATACCTTACCTAATACTCCAAAATATATCAAACTGGTCCAAAAGCAATACAAAATCAAAGATGATTTTAAGCAGGTGGAAGATAGTTTGCAAGCCTTAGCCAAAAGAGTTTACCAACTCGAAAGCTTCATTACCGAAAAAGTCAATGATAGCAAAAAGACCTTGAATAAGAGTATTGATTTGTTGGAGGAACGCCAAAAGCGTCCCGCTATGGTCCAACAACAATACAGCATGACTTATATCAATGACCTAGCCTTAATGCTTAGCGAATCTATGGACCAAATGCAACAGCAAATGGCTAGCGAAATGGCTGGTGAGCAAATGTGCGAAAAACCAGGCGGTCAAGGAAAACCTGGTAGTGAGGGGAAAGGTAAAGGTGAAAAAGGCAGCGAACCCAATATGGGCGGCATGAAACAAATGCAAAAGAGCCTACAAGAACAATTGCAGAAGCTAGAGCAAATGATGAAAAATGGCCAGTCGCCATCTAGTAAACAATTTGCCGAAATGGCCGCAAAACAGGCTGCTATCCGTAAAGCTATGGAGAAAATGAAACGTGAACTCCAACAAAAAGGTAAAGGCGGAGGCAAAGAACTCCAAGATATTATTGACCAAATGGATAAGGTAGAAACCGACTTAGTGAATAAGCGCCTCCCCGCCGATATCAATAAACGTCAACAAGATATTTTGACCCGTATGCTCGAACATGAAAAGGCACAAAGAGAAAGAGAATACGATGACCAAAGACGAGCTGAACGCCCAGATGATAACTTGCCCAAAAATATGCCTCCTGCTATGGAGGAATACCTCAGACAAAGAGAAGGACAGGTTGAACTCTTCCGTACGGTTTCGCCTAACCTGAAACCTTATTATAAAAAGCGAGTAGAAGGCTATTTTAGAGCCTTGAGATAAATGTGGTTAGTTTATAGAATTCTCCCCAAAGAGCCCCGCAATTGCGGGGCTCTTTTTTTGTCTTGCTTTTATATCTAGAATTCTGGGCGAAGCCCAGAATGGCCTAGGGGCCTGTAAGGGGGGCCAACGGCCAGACCAAGGCGGCAAAGCCGCCGAAGGGCCGAGCGAATAGCGAGCCCTGAAAGGGCCCGGCCGCCAAAGGCGGCAGGCCCCAAAAAAGGTTACAAAAACTAGATTAACTTTAAATGAGAATTAGGTTTACTGCAGATGAAGTGAAGCTTAATTAGTTGTTAAGCAAAATATTATTTTGATAAAATTGAGCTATTAAAGATAATAGCTAATTAACGGGCAGTTAAAGAGAAAAGCTTTCCTTTGCAGGAAAATAGTCCCCCAAAAGCATCAAATTGACTTTTCTCAACTCCAAATTTTACTTCATGAAACATCTTCGTATTCTCTCTTTATTGCTGCTGCTGAGCAGCCTATTTTTTACTGCCTGTAAAAAAGATGAGGCCAATTCGGGCATTTCTGGTACGCTAACCAATAGCAATGGCGATGCCTTGGCAGGTGTAACCGTGACGGTTTATGATCTTGATGGTGCAGAAATTGCGAGCACGAACTCGGCTGCGGATGGAACTTACTCTTTAGAAGGCACAAGCAACGGAAGTATCGAGTTTGTGAAGTTGGCTTACCGCAGCACTGAAGAAACTTTGAATGGTGATGAGGAGCAAACGATTAACGCTTCTTTGCAAGATGATGCTTTTGTGTCTAGCTATTTTGGAACAGCCAATAATCTGATCGATAGCAGCACTAGTATCTTTCAAAGCAACTCGATTTTGCCCGCAAGTAGCGTCAATTTTGGTACGCAGGCTGTAGTGAATAACAACTGGTTTGTATCTACGAACTTTAAAGGGGCCGTAGATCCCAATAGCACAGCCTGGTACGATGGCTGGTCGTTTTATAGCCGAATTGTAGCGGGCAACACAACTTCTGCCGCTCTGCCTAGCGGCCGCCCTAGCCTAACTGTTAACGATGGTCTTTTGCAAAATGCAGCAGATTCAATTTACTGGAGCAATGATACCACCTATGTATTAGACGGTTTTGTTTTTGTGGGTGAAGGCCAAACGCTCTTCATCGAAAAAGGGACGATTATTCAAGGTAAAGCAGGTTCTGGTGCCGATGCTTCTGCTCTTATTGTGGCTCGTGGAGGTAAATTGATGGCGGAAGGTACCGCTGCCGAACCCATTATTTTCACTTTTGAAGGCGACCAGGGTGGAACTGCCGCTACCGAACGCGCCCGCTGGGGTGGCCTGATCGTTTTAGGTAAGGCTAGCCTCAATTCTACCCCTGGCGAAACTCAAATTGAAGGGATTCCTAGCTCGGAAAGCCGTGGCCTTTATGGCGGAACCCTAGACAATGATAATTCTGGTGTGATTCGCTATGTTTCTATCCGCCACGGAGGCTCAAATATTGGCGCCGATAACGAAATCAACGGCCTTACGCTTGGTGGGGTAGGCAACGGAACGACCATCGAATATGTCGAAATTATCGGCAATAAGGATGATGGTATCGAATGGTTTGGCGGAACAGTAGATGCTAAATATCTCATCTCTGCTTTCTGTGCCGATGATGCCCTAGATTATGACGAAGGCTACCGTGGCCGCAACCAGTTTGTAATCGTACACCAAAATGAAAATCCTAACGATGATGCTGACCGTGGCGGCGAACATGATGGCGGAACCAATCCCGAAACGGCTACGCCTTACGCTACACCCATTTTTGCCAATGCTACTTTTGTAGGCAATCCTAACAGCCGCGCCATCACTTTCCGTGACAATGCCGGCGGACAATATTATAACTCGATCTTTAGCGGTTTTGACCGCGGCATTGACATTGAAGACCTAATTGGTCAAGAGCAAGATAGCTACAAACAATGGCAAGATGGCAACCTCAAAATTGAGGGCTGTTTCTTCCATAATATCAATGCAAGCAACATCTTCCGCACATCCAACTAAGTCAGTATTTTCTATAGGCTCAGTGTCTTTTAGGCACTGGGCTTTTTTTATGATTTTTTTTGGGGCCTCCGCTGCGGCTTCGCCTTGCGGCGCTACGTTTCAGGGCTCGCAAGTCTGCTCGGCCCTGCGGCCTAACGGCCTTGGTCTGCGGCTTCGCCGCCCCCTTTCACATCGCTAGGCCAAATAGAAGCTCTGCGCTTCGTGCCCTGCCCCCCGCAAGATATCCTTTACGCTTTCTACAATAGCATTGATTATGAAACAATTTTCACTCATTCTTTCCCTGCTTTTTATTAGCCTGACTCTCAGCCAAGCTCAAGAAAAAACAACTATGGCCAGTATTACGGGCAAGGTCCTAGAGGCTAGCTCTGGTTATCCTGTCATTGGGGCCACGGTCTTCCTACCAGATCTCAATATTGGTGTGATTACCGATTTTGAAGGACAATACCGCATTCCCAACTTGCAAGCGGGGAGCTATAAGTTGCAATGCGCTTATTTGGGCTTTACGACTCAAACTGTAGAAGGTATTAGTCTTGAGGTAGGGCAAAATTTCCAAATCGATTTTTCTCTTCAAGAGGAGGCTTTGGCCCAAGATGAAGTGGTCATTGAAGCCAAACAAATACGTAATACAGCCAATGCGTTACTGACCATTAAAAGACAATCGTCTCAGGTTTTAGATGGGGTTTCGGCCGCAGAAATCAAAAAAACAGGAGACAATGATGCCGCTGCCGCTATGCGCCGAATTACAGGAGTTACTGTGGAAGGGGGCAAGTATGTTTATGTACGTGGATTAAGCGATCGTTATAGCAAAACTACACTAAATGGGGCCGAAATCCCTAGCCTAGACCCTAACCGAAACTCGGTCCAAATGGACCTTTTTCCCGCTAACCTCATTGATAATATTCTCGTCTATAAATCTTTTAGCCCTAACCTTTATGGAGATTTTACTGGGGGCTATATTGATATTGAGACCAAGGATTTTCCAGCACTCTTTAGTATCAATGCGAGCTTGTCTACTTCTTATAATACGGTCTCTAGTTTCAATCCTAACTTGAATAGCTATACCAGCAGTAACACAGACTTTCTTGGTTTTGATGATGGGCTTCGCCAATTACCGTCTATTATCCCCAATATTGAAGATGGCCAATTACCCGAATTTGAACCCAATAGCTCTGCTAACTTTAATGCAGCAGATGCACAGAACATTGCTGCCGCTAGCCGTAGTTTTGCCAATAACTGGGAGCAGTCGGGCCGTAGCCGCTTCCTTAATAGCCGAGCGTCTTTTTCTATTGGCAATCAAACTAAGCTTTTTGGAAAACCGCTGGGTTTTATTGCTTCTCTTAGTTATAGTCAACAGGCAAGTGGCTATACTAATGGAAATTATGGAATTTATGAGCTAGGGGGCAATAGCCAAACTACTAATCGCCTAACTTCTCAGCTTCAATTGGCAGAGCAGCTGGGCCGAGATGAAACCCTTTGGGGAGCTATGCTTGGCGCTAGCTACAAACTCAATAAAAATAATCAACTTCGCCTAACTGTTTTGCGTAACCAAAGTGCAACTTCTACGGCTCGCTATGCTGAAGGGACCAAGTTTAGAGATGATCCCGATGATGTTTTTATTAGCCAATCTTGGCGGTTTTTAGAGCGCAGTTTAGGGAGTTACCAATTGGGCGGAAAACATTTCATCCCCAAATGGAAAAATCTAGAAATTAAATGGCAGAGCGCTTATTCACTTTCTGCTCAAGATGAGCCCGACCTGCGCTATTTTACTTACCGTTATCGCCCCGATCAAGATCGCTATTTCCTGAAGTTGAGTAGTGATAATAGCCCGAGCCGCTTTTATCGAGAAATGAATGAAAGTACGTGGTCCAACCGAGTTGATTTTAGTTTGCCTTACAAACAATGGAATGGCCTTTCGGCTAAGCTGATGGCAGGAGCTAGTTATAATAGAAAATCTAGAGTTTTTAGAGAAAACCGCATTGTCTTTCAGCAATCGGGGATTGTGCCCTTCAATGGCAATTTGACTGATTATTTTGCCGAGGAACAATTGGTCCAGTATGATGCAGGCGAAAACCAATGGGCCAATAATGGCCAAGGCCTTTATGCCGATTCTGATATTGACCTACAAAATAGCTATGATGCTCAACAAGATGTTTTGGGTCTCTACCTCATGACCGAATTGCCCCTAACTAAAAAGTTGCGCTTGGTTACGGGCCTTAGAATGGAGCAAACGCGCTTGAGTATGCTCTCGCTAGATCCTAGTCTGCAAGCCATTGACTCTTTGCATTTGGACCAATCTTCTCCTTTACTTAAAAATTTGGATCTCTTACCTGCGCTTAGTCTCAACTATGAGTTGAATGATAAAATGAAATTGCGATTTGCCTATTCTAGAACCTTGGCCCGCCCTAGTTTTAGAGAGTTGGCGCCTTATACCAACTTTGATGTCGATGGGGGCTATCTCTTGGCGGGTAATCCCAATTTGCAGCGCAGCCTCGCCGATAATATTGATCTTCGTTATGAATTTTACCCTAGTTTTGCGGAGTTGATTTCGGTAACTGGCTTTTTCAAGCAGTTTTATAATCCTATAGAACGCACTTTTAATCCCACAGCCCCTAACTCAGAGATTACATTTCGTAATGTGGAAGAGGCCCAAATTTTAGGTTTAGAGCTAGAGTTGCGCAAAAACTTAGGCTTTATTGCGGCTCCATTTAAAAGCTTTAGTTTAGCGGCCAATTTTTCTTATATCTATTCACAGACTCAAATTGATCCTTTAGAGTTAGCAGAAATTCGTGCAACTGTGGGAGATGCTAAGGATAGCCGTCCTATGTTTGGCCAATCGCCTTATTCGGTCAACTTCCTCTTGGCCTATAAGAACGATTATGGCACAGAGGCCAATCTCGTCTTTAATGTTATTGGTCCCCGGATTTCCTTGATTGTTCGTGGGGGAACCCCCAATGTGTATGAGCAGCCTGTTCCCCTTTTGGGTTTCAATCTTGCACAAGACTTGGGCAAGGGCTTCCGCCTCAGCTTCCGAGCAAACAATCTTTTGGGTAGCCGCTATCGGGAATCTTTGGAGTACAAAGGCAAAGAATACTTTATTCAGCGTTATGATTTGGGCCGAAGCTTTTCTTTGGGAGTCAATTATCGCTTTAATCGAGCCGCCGAATAGCGTCCTTTCTAGTTTAGCTTATCGTATATAGTATTAGCCCAAGCATTTTTATAATGCTTGGGCTTTTTTTAGTCAAGGGGATAGATCTCTGTGGAATAACTAAACTTAGGGAAGCTATTCTGCACTGTTCAGAATTTTGTGTATCTGAATAAAACTTGGGCCTTTAGCTTGCTAGGAGCTAGTTAATCATTGCCTAGGGAAAGAGAAAATCCCCTCCTAGGAGGGGATAACAATTTTATATCGTCTTTTGGGCTGTATGTTTCCTTCTAGCAGGCGGCGAAGCCGCCGCAAAGGAGCGAAGCGACTGGCCTAGCGATGTGCAGCAGTGGCCGTCAGGCCAGACCAAGGCGGCAAAGCCGCCGCAGGGCCGAGCAAACCTGCGAGCTGCGGAACGTAGCGCCGCAAGGCGAAGCCGCAGCGGAGGCCCCAAACCCTTATCCTTTTTGGATAGAAAAGCTCATTCCAGCTTTAGGGATAAAGAGGTTTTTGCCTTTAGCCTCAAAGGCGGCTTTTGCTTCTTTATGGTCAATAGTAATAAAGCCGAAAGTATCGAAATGGACACCGACAATCGTATTACATTCGATAAAATCGGAGGCAATGATAGCATGTTCGTAGCTCATCGTAAAGTTATCACCGATGGGGAGCAGGGCAAAATCGAGCTTAGGATAGAGCATAGGAATCAGCTTCATATCCATAGTTAGGGCCGTATCTCCGGCAAAGTAGAAGGTACCATCATTGGAGCTGATAACAAAGCCCATAGGGTTGCCACCATAACTACCATCGGGTAGGGCGGAAGAGTGGACGGCGGTGGTGCAATGGACCGTAAACGCGCCAAAATTCCATTTTCCGCCGATATTCATGGGATGTGTATTTTCAATCCCTTGTTTTTGTAGCCATTCGGCCACCTCATAAATAGCGATCACCTTAGCGCCAGTGCGTTGGGCAATACTCACAGCATCGCTGACATGGTCGGCATGTCCGTGCGAGAGTAAAATATAATCGGGGGCCAAATCATCTGCAGAAATGCTAGCTTCTTGGGCTAGAGGATTGGGCGTGATAAAGGGATCGAAAAGGAGTTTTTTACCGCCTAATTCTACCATAAAAGCAGAGTGACCGTAGTAGGTGATTTTCATAAGGCAAAATAATTTCTGAGGTAAACGGAATAAGCGAAGCGAAAATAGGGCTTCGCAGCTGAGCTAATTTAAGCTTTTCCCTATTTTTACCTAGTTTTTTTCAGAACTTTGGCTTTTGGGAGTTGTTCTCTTTTTATTTAAAGACAAAGAAGTACCGTATAGAGCTTCTATTAGTATATAAATGCATGATTGTAGTAATTTCGGGGACCAATCGTCCCAACAGTAAAACCAGAATAGTAGCAGAGGCTGCTTTGGCCCATTTTAAAGAAAAAGCGGAAGAAGAAGTGCGCTTTTTTAGTTTAGAAGATTTGCCCAATGATGTCTTACATATAGACATGTATAATTCAGCACAGCAATCGGCTGCTTTACGAGAAATTCAAGAGCAATATTTGATTGCGCCCGACAAGTTATTTATTGTTTCTCCAGAGTACAATGGGAGTTATCCAGGGGTACTCAAATTATTCCTTGATGCTTGTTCGGTTTATGCCTATAAAGAAACATTTCAGGGCGGTAAAAAGGCCGGTCTTGTGGGGGTAGCTGCGGGGCGTGCTGGAAATCTTAGGGGGATGGAGCATTTGACGGGTGTTTTAAACTATTTGCAAATTACGGTAATGCCTCAACAATTGCCTATATCTGGTATAGACGCCCAATTGGAGGAATCGGGGGGCTTGCGTGCGCCTAGCCAAAAGGCTCTAGAAGAGCAGGTAGAGCGTTTCTTGGCTTTTTAGGAACTCTTTTGCTAGAAAAGCTTTAACTTGGGGAAAACAAATCTCCAAATTCTATGCGTGGTATTCAATATCTCAATGATAGTAGAGGCCGAAGAGTTAAGGCCGTGGTAGACCTCAAAAAGTACGGAAAAGAGTTTGAGGCCTTCGTGAAAAGTTTAGCCGTAAAAGAAAATAGCAATAGTAACTCTGGAATGAGCAGTCCTTTTGGTAGTAATCCTGTGGCTGGAGATAATATTGCTTATATGGGAAGTTCGGCAAGCAAGCAAGTTAAAGTAAACGCGCTGATTGCCAAAGCTCAAAGCTTTTATGGTACGCCTTATCGCACAGGAGGAACGACTGCTAGTGGCATGGATTGTTCGGGCCTGACCCAAACAGTTTTTAAAACCATTGGGGTCCAAATTCCAAGAGTATCTAGAGATCAAGCTCGTACAGGCCAAACCGTAAAATTTGATAATGCTCAAGCAGGAGACCTTATCTTTTTTGCTACGGGAACACCCAACCGAATCAATCATGTAGGGGTAGTTTCTTCCAATGTTAATGGAGAAGTCAAGTTTATTCACGCTTCTTCTAGCCGTGGCGTGATGGAAGCTTCTATGAATAATAATTATTGGCGAAAAGTCTATATGGGCCTGCGCAGAGTACTTTAAGTTACCTGAATCAGCAAAACGATTTTCGAATCTGTTCTCCTGCAAGCAAGCTCTGAGCTCAGAGCTTGCTTGTTTAATTTTTATCCTATGCGTTTACATCTTATTTTTTCGCTCAGCTTATTTTTGCTCAGCATAGCTTGCTATCGCCCGCCAGGCCAACTGAAAAAAGAACGGCCCGAATCCGTGGCCCTGCATTTTATGCATGCTTTTTTAGATGGTGATTTTGAGAAGGCCGAGCAATTGTCTACTCCCGAATCTAAAGAAATCTTGGTCTTCTTTGAGCAAACCCTCAATGCCGTGACCGAAAGCGAGCAAAAAGCCATGAAGGCAGAAGCCGCTGAAAATAAAAAGCGCATCAAAACTGCCGAATGCGAACTACTTTCTAGCCAAGAAGCAGTCTGCTCTTTTTGCTGCGATCAGGCTGGCCAAAAACTATCAGGTAGCCAAATGCGGCTGCTTCGCCAAGAAGATGATAGCTGGAAGGTAGTCCTCGAACTGCCCGAAGCGCCCGATCTATAAATCACCCCTTTTTTGATTATAAACTATGAATATTAGACTCCTACATCGTGACGAAATTGACTTGCCTCGCTGGAACGGCTGCGTCCACTATGCCCCCAATAGCCTGATTTATGGCTATGCTTGGTATCTCGATAATGTAGCAGATAATTGGTGGGGACTAGTGGAGGATGATTACCAATCGGTCTTTCCTCTGCCTTGGAATGATAAACTCTTTGGTATCAAACGCCTTTATCAACCGCCACTCAGCCAACAGTTAGGCCTTTTTACCGTAAACGGTTTTTCCGAAGCCCGAATTAAGGCGTTTCTGCAGGCTATTCCAAAAGAGTTTAAGCATGTTCAGTTAGCTCTTAATGATAGTATGAGCGCTATTCAACGCTTGCCTGATTATAAGGTAAAGGAACGACCCAATTACCTACTGCCGCTCAATCAACCTTATGAGAAGCTCTATGAGAACTACAGTAGCAACCATAAGCGAAATATCAAAAAAGGCGAAAAAGCAAATCTTTTTGCCACTAGTTCAATCAAACCAGAAGATTTTGTGGCCCAATTAGAACAGGAGATGCTCCGAAAAGGGGAGCAGTTCCCGCAGGCTACTTATCATGCCGCTTTACGCATTATCTACAATGCTCTGCACCGTGGTCAAGGCTTTTTTATGCTCTGCCTCAATGAACAAAAGGAGGTTTGCGCGGCCGTTTTTTGGCTGCTCAACGGCGCCCGATATATCAATTTGCTTAATTATACTACGCCAGCTGGCAAGGAGGTCGGGGCTATGCCTTATCTCATGGATCTTTTTATTCAGGGCCAAGCCAATAAGCCTATGTTTATTGATTTTGAGGGGTCTAGTATCCCCGGAATCGCGCGCTTTTATGAGGGCTTTGGGGCCGAAAATGTACCTTTTTATCAATGGACCGAAAATCGCCTCCCTTGGTGGATCCGCTGGAAGGGCTAGACATTTTGGGGCCTCCGCAGCAAAGCTGCGGCGCTACGTTTCGCAGCTCGCTATTCGCTCGGCCCTGCGCAGGCTGCGCCCGCTGGGTCTGGCCCTTTGGGCCACTGCTGCACATCGCTAGGCCAGTCGCTTCGCTCCTTTGCGGCGGCGCAGCCGCCTGTAGGACGCAATGGGCCAAAGTTCTTCCTGCAATCTTTTTGCTATGCCCCTAAAAATTATATTTTTGTGAGCGCCAATCCTTTCGCTGGAATGGCCTTTCTTATCTAAGATAATTCATCTACTTTATGCAACAATATATTAAGGATTTTGCACAGCTCGTAGGCCATGAGGTTTGTGTCAAAGGTTGGGTAACCAAAATCCGCAAAAGTAAAACGGCTTGCTTTGCCGACTTTAGAGATGGTTCTGGCTTTACTCAAGCCGTTTTTGCCCTAGAAAGCCTAGGCGAAGAACAATTTGAGTTGGCCAAAACGCTAACCCTAGAAAGTTCATTGGCTGTTACTGGTCAGCTTATTCGCAATGAAAAGAGCTTGGGCGGTTATGAACTACAAGTGAGCAGCTTTGAGATTTATCATAATGCAGAAGGCTACCCCATTACAAAATCTGATGAGGAGATGGGGGTAAAGTTTTTGAGCGATAAACGTCACCTTTGGCTACGCAGCCGTCGCCAATGGGCCATTATGCGTTTGCGCAACCAGCTCATCATGAGTATTCACAATTTCTTCCAATCAGAGGATTTTGTGCAAATGGATGCGCCTTTGCTTACAGGCAGTGCCTGTGAAGGTACCACCGACCTTTTTGAGACCGATTTTTTTGGCCAACCTGCCTATTTATCGCAGTCTGGTCAGCTCTATGGAGAGGCCATGGCCATGGCGATGGGTAAGATTTACACCTTTGGTCCTACCTTCCGTGCAGAAAAATCAAATACGCCCCGTCACTTATCTGAGTTTTGGATGATTGAGCCCGAAATGGCCTTTTATACCAATGAAGATAATATGAACTTGATCGAGCGCTTTATCAAGTCGGTCATTGGCGAGGTCCTTTACCGCTGTAAAGATGAACTAGAGGTATTGGGCCGAGATACCAGCAGTCTCGAAAAAGTAGTGGCTGAAACCTTCCCTAGAGTGGCATATAGTGATGCCGTGAAAATTTTGCGTGGAGAGCTAGAGATCAATGGCAAAAATGCCATCAAATTGCAGGAAGAAGATTTGGCTCAAGCCACTGCCCGTTTAGCTGAAATTCAGGAGGAGATTGCAGAAAGAGAGAAAGCGATTGCTGCGGGCATGAAAAAAGGGGCGCGCAGATTCAATGAAGGAAAAATTTTGGCCCTAAGAGGAGAGGCTAAGGAGTTGGAAGAGAAGCAACGTCATATTCCAGATTGGATCGAGTCGGCCAAAAACTTTGAAAATGGCGAAGACTTTGGTAACTCGGATGAAACTGTATTGACCAGAGTATTCTCTACGCCTGTGATGGTCTATAACTGGCCGGCTAAAATAAAATCTTTCTATATGAAAGAGGTAGATGGCGATCCTTCTTTGGTAAAGGGAGTAGATCTTTTGGCTCCTAATGGTTATGGCGAGATTGTGGGAGGTTCTGAGCGGGAAACCAGCCTAGACGTTTTGGTCCGCAAAATTGCCGAGCACAACTTAGACCAAGAAGACTTTGAGTGGTATTTGGATCTTCGTCGTTTTGGTTCGGTGCCTCATGCTGGTTTTGGTTTGGGCCTAGAGCGTTTGGTACGTTGGGTTTGTGGTCTCAACCATGTTAGAGAGACCTTGCCTTTCCAGCGTCGTTATGGACAAATTAAGCCCTAAGGCTAATGGAATAAAAAGAGCGCCTAGTTTCTGTGTAGAGACTAGGCGCTTTTTTATGCGCTGGGCAGGCGGCGAAGCCGCCGCAAAGGAGCGCAGCGACGCGGCTGAGGGATGGGCAGCAGTGGCCCAAAGGGCCAGACCGAAGCGCTGCAAGCGCTGAAGGGCCGAGCGAATAGCGAGCTGCGAGACAGCCCGACCCGCCCGGAGGGCGGGGCAGCCCCAAAAACAGATTAGCTGAGTAATTGATAGCTCAAAAAAGCTAGTAAATAAGCAAGTCCTGTCATATAAACTAATTGTAGCAGCGGCCATTTCCAGGAGCGAGTTTCTTTGTAGACCACGGCTAGGGTGCTCATACATTGCATAGCAAAAACGTAGAAGACCAGCAGAGAAATGCCCGTGGGCAGGCTATAAACTGCTTTTTGGCTATCTTCAAATCGTTCGGTTTTCATTTTTTCAATCAGGGTACTTTCTTCGGCTTCGCTGCCCATACTATATATAGTCCCCATTGTGCCGACAAAAACCTCGCGGGCGGCAAAAGAGGCCAGCAAACCGATGCCAATTTTCCAGTCGTAGCCGAGCGGGCGGATAGCGGGTTCGATGGCGTGGCCGAGATGGCCGAGATAGCTAGCGGATAATTTTTCGGCGGCCATATTTTGGGCCAATTCGTTATCATTTTGGCTCATTTTCTGGGCGCGTTCCTCGGCGGCCTGCATGGCTTCGCTAGGGCCGTAGCTACCTAAGATCCAGAGCAAAATCGAGAGAGCCAGAATTACTTTACCCGCTTCTAGGACAAAAGACTTTGATTTTTGGTAGGCGGTGAGAAAGACATTTTGCCAGCGGGGCCATTTATAGCTAGGAAGATCAATCACAAAAGGGTTTTGGTCCTTTTTGGGGAGGATAAAGCGGAGGGCAAGGCCCGTGAGCAGAGCGCCAAGCACGCCAAGGAGGTAAAGGCCCAGCATAGCGAGGCCTTTCCAGCCAAAGCCCCAGCTATTGCCATCGGGAATCACCAGAGCGATCAGGATGACATAAACAGGGAGGCGGGCGGCACAGCTAATCATGGGACTGACAAAAATAGTGGCCATGCGTTCTCTCCAGCTGCTAATATTTCGGGCGGCCATCACGGCGGGAATAGCGCAGGCAGCTCCAGAGAGGAGGGGGAGTACACTTTGTCCGCTGAGGCCAAAAAAGCGCATCGGTTTATCCATAAGAAAAACCACTCTAGAAATATAGCCAGTTTCTTCGAGGATAGAAAGGGCAAAAAAGAGGATAGCGATTTGGGGGACAAAAATCACGACACCGCCGATGCCTGGGATAATGCCCTCTGTAATCAGTTCATTGATTGGGCCAGCGGGAAGGAGTTCTGCAATAAAGCCAGCTAGAGCGCCCGTTCCTTCATCGATTAGGCCCATAGGCCAATCGGCTAGGCTAAAAATCAGTTGAAAAATGCCAAAGAGGACCGTAAGGTAGATAAGGTAGCCAGCGATAGGGTGGCTACTCCATTGGTCTAAGAAATGGGACCAGCTGCGTTTAGTTTCGGATTTTTTTCGGGCCTTTTGAAGTTGGGGGCGAATTTGCTCAAGTCGTTTTTGGCTATCCTTTAACTGAGCGGCTGCATCGTTTGACTTAATCAGGGTTAAAAAGTTCGTATTAGCAGAGGGAGCTTCTTGGGCGAGGAGTTGTTTAATAGCATTGGGAATTTGGTCTAGGCCAGATCCTTGGCGGGCATTGATACGGAGGGGCTCTTGGCCAAGGAGTGGAATAAGTTCAAGGGTATTAAATTGGAACCCTTGTCCCTTTGCTTGGTCGAGCATATTGAGTAGGGGGAGAACGGGAATGCCCATAGCTAATGCTTGTTGGGCCAAGAGCAAGCTTCGTTCGAGATGGCTAGCATCGAGGGCCAGTAACAATGCGTCAAAGTTTTCTTCTTGTAATGCTTTGATGACCACTTCTTCATCTGGTGATTTAGCGAAGAGGCTATAAAGGCCAGGAAGGTCAGTTAGTTGGCCGTGAAGACCTTGTAATTGTATTTTGCCTACTTTTTTTTCTACGGTAACGCCAGGAAAGTTGCCAACCTTTTGTTGGAGGCCAGTTAGTTGGTTAAAGAGAGAAGTTTTGCCCACATTAGGGGGGCCGAGCAGGGCGATATTTAGATTCTGATGGGCTATTGTATCCATATTTCTTTGGCTTCTGCTGGCCCAATGGCCAATTGTTGCAAATTATCGGTAAGTTCAAGGAGTAGGGGCCCCGCTAGGGGTGCTCTTTTGATAAGTTGGAACTTAGCGGCGGGAAAAAGGCCCATCTCCATAAGTTTTAGGCTGAGCAAAGGGGAGTCTGTACGGAGAAAGGTAAGTTGTTCTCCTGTTTTGGCATCCCATAGTCGGCGTTCTGAAGAATTTTGAGTCATATAGTATTGCGATGAGTGTATTTGCAAATTTAGACTAAATCTATAAAAGCCCAAAAAAGATAATTATGTCTTTTTTTGGGGAGGCTAAATTAGTGAAAAAGAGGAAATAGGCAAAGCTATGAAATGCTTAAGCGGGGGAGGGGAATAAAAAAATATCCGTCTACAGTAGTTGCAGACGGATATTAAAAATAGGGTATTTAGGGTTCCATCATCCAACGTTGGAGTTGAGGATTTTTGGCTTGGCCATTTTTTTGGATGAAATAGTCGGCATAGTTACCTAGAGATTGGAATTTAAACTCGACATAATGGTCACCAATTTTTTTGGCTACCCATTCTTGGATATAGCGAGACTTTTTTTCCTCTTTAGCGGCCATTTGGATGCGGCTATAATCATCTTGGAGGTTTGCAACATGAGGGATGGTTCGGTTTCTAATTTTGATAAGGGAATATTCTTTTTCTCCAAAGGGGGTACTATATTCGATAGCTTCAGAGATCTCCCCTTTTTTGAGTTTTTCGATGGCAAAATAGACTTCAGGGCTAAGATCTCCTAGTTCCCAGTAAGGTTCTCCAGTTTGGGGATGCATCATGGCGCCGTTTCGGGTTTTACTAAATTCATCTTCTGAAAAGCGTTGAACAGCTTGGTCAAAAGTAAAAGAATCGAGTAAAATGAGGGAGCGTATGCTATCGGCTTGTTGTTTGGCTCGTTCCTCATCAACAGAAGTAAGTTCAGCTTTAATGAGAATATGGCGGGTATGGATATTATTACCTAAGCGTTCTAGGAGTTGGATAATATGATAGCCATATTCAGACTTGACAAGTTCAGAAACTTCATTTTCATCAAGTTGATAGGCGGCTGCTTCAAATTCTGGAACAAAGCTGCCGCGGTTGGTAATACCTAAGTCTCCACCTCTAGCGCCAGAGCCGGGGTCTTGCGAGTATTGCTTAGCTAGTTCAGCAAAGTCACTACCATTGAGAATTTCTTGGCGTATGCGCTCTGCTTCTTGGCGGGCTCTTTCATCTTCTTGATCATTTACTTTTGGTTTGATTACGAGTTGTGCCAGCTCTACGGTAGAATTAAAGTAGGGCAAACTATCTTTAGGGATTTTGTTAAAGAAAGTTTGGACTTCTTTAGGCGTAATCGTAACAGATTGCATGATATTCGATGACATTCTTTGCACAACCATCTGTTTGCGCATACTTTCTCGCATATCATTTTTGACCTCATCAGGAGTTTTACCATAATAGGCTTTAAACTGTTCAGGGTCGTTATTCATATATCGAAGGATCTCTGCGATGCGCGAATCTAGTTGGCCTTCAATTTCTACTGCGGATACGGTAAAGCTATCGCGTTCTGCTTCTGCAAGAACAACAGCGTTAGTAAGCAGTTGGTCTAGAATGACTGCGCGGGCATTTTCAGTTGGGGCTTCTTTTGTTCTAGATAGGAGTAAGCGATATTGAGCTTCGATATCAGAAACAAGAATGGGTTCATTGCCTACAAGGGCGACCACTCGATCAATTTGCTGTTGGGCAAATAGGCTACTACTGAGTAGGAGGCAACAGAAAAGGAGTCTATACATCATAATAGTTAATAATCATTAGCATTTAGGGGTAAACAGATTGTTCATTGTCTTGCAACGCAAGAAGAGAAAAGAAGGATGGGTTTAGAAGCGTTCAAAGACATTACCTTCTTTGGCTTTGGCACGGGCTTCTTTTCGGACTTGGTCAAGGATAAGTTGGCGCCTTTGGTGAAGAATAATTCTAGAAATTTCGTCTTGTACTTCAGTAAGAGGAGCAGGCTCATTCTTATCTTTATATTCAAAGACCTTGCAGAGATAGACATATTTATTATCGCTACGATCAAAAATGCGATTTTTTTCGAGATAGCTAGATGGGAGTCGATTTTCGGGTAGGCGATCAGCGACTCGTTTATATTTCACCCAGCGGTCTTTTTCTAGTGCAAAGACCATTTGGCTTTCATTAGATAAGCAAAATTGTTTGACTTTTTCCTCATCACTTTTTTTATCTGATTTGAACCAGTTGCGGAGTTTATCTACGCCTTCTAGTTTTCTGGGGACTCGGATAAAGTGACAACGGAGCCAGCTTTCTCCAGCGATGTATTGATCTTTATTGGCATTGTAGTATTGAGCCAATTGAACGGGCGTGACCATGGTATCTAGTTCTCTATTGATGAGCTCTTGTTCAAAGTAGGCAATGGTTAGGGAGGCTTTGTAGCTTTCTGCTAATCGGTTGATGCGTTGTGCTTCTTTGTTG
>Ga0193958_1000192_pt1 | contig 27138 bp, 20 predicted proteins | sample FB_1_MG_FD_140320 | JGI IMG/M metagenome (GOLD analysis project Ga0193958, IMG submission 140320) | Microbial mat bacterial communities from the Broadkill River, Lewes, Delaware, United States - FB_1_MG | ecosystem: Environmental > Aquatic > Freshwater > River > Microbial mats | place: USA... | reverse complement strand
ATTGATAATAGTACCTGTGAAGGTTTTAGCATTTTTAATGTAAAGGAGTCAAACATTCCTGTTTTATATACTGAGAACCTAACTATTCAAGACGATTCTTCTAATAACACTATTTCCTTAACTACTAATAATTTAGGAATTGGAACTTATGAATTTGCACTAAACAGTTTTAATGGCAATTATCAAGACGAACTATTTTTTGAAAATGTTCCTGCAGGAATTCACAAAATATATGTTAGAGATAAGAATGGCTGTGGAATTACCATGCTAGAAGTTTCGGTTATAGGTTTCCCAAAATTCTTTACTCCAAATAATGATGGGGTAAATGATACTTGGCGAATTCCAGGAGCAAATACAGATTTTTATCCAACCACAAACATCTATATTTTTGATAGATTTGGAAAATTAATAACATCCTTAAATCCAGATAAAGAAGGATGGGATGGAACTTTTAATGGTAAACACTTACCATCTTCGGATTACTGGTACACCACTGAATTAACTGATAAACAAGGAAATACTAGAGTTAAAAAAGGACATTTTAGTTTAATTAGAAGATAACTATTGTTTTAACAAAGAAGTATATTGTCTTCCGTTTACCAAATAAAAATTTACTTTTGAAATAATTTCTCCTTCAATATTATTATTGTTTGTATGAAGCAGTAATTTTATTTAAAACTTCTAATAATAAAGATTTGTTAAATAATAAACCAATTTAAATATGAATATAAATTAGCTTATTTTTGTACTATGCAACTAAAGTTAGAATCTAAATTCAAACCTACTGGAGATCAACCACAGGCTATAAAACAACTTGTAGCTGGTGTTGAGTCTGGTGAAAAATACCAAACACTTTTAGGTGTAACAGGCTCTGGTAAAACATTTACAGTTGCTAATTTAATTGAGAAAGTACAAAAACCTACGTTGGTTTTAGCGCATAATAAAACATTAGCAGCTCAATTATATTCAGAGTTTAAACAGTTTTTTCCAAGTAATTCGGTAGAATATTTTGTTTCGTATTACGATTATTACCAACCCGAAGCATTTTTACCAACAACAGGAACTTATATTGAAAAAGATTTATCTATAAATGAAGATATTGAAAAACTAAGAATTAGTGCTTCTTCCGCACTTCTTTCTGGAAGGCGTGATGTAATTATTGTAGCATCCGTTTCTTGTATTTATGGTATTGGAAATCCTGTTGAATTCAAAAAAAATATTATTACAATTGAAGTTGATCAAGAAATTCCACGTACAAAATTTTTACAATTATTGGTAACCAGTTTATACGCTAGAACAGAAACTGAAATTAGTAGCGGAACTTTTAAAGTAAAAGGTGATACCATAACGGTATATCCTTCGTATGGAGAACATGCCTATCGCATTCACTTTTTTGGTGATGAAATTGAAGAAATTGAAAGTTTTGATGTTACCAACAATCAAGTTGTAGAAAAGTTTGAACAACTCACTATTTACCCAGCCAACTTGTTTGTTACTTCTCCAGATGTATTGCAAAATGCGATACACGCCATTCAGGAAGATTTAATGAAACAATTTGAGTATTTTAAAGAAATTGGTAAACATTTAGAGGCAAAACGTTTAAAAGAACGCACAGAATTTGATTTAGAAATGATTCGAGAATTGGGATACTGTAGCGGTATAGAAAATTATTCACGTTATTTAGACGGAAGAAACCCAGGTTCTAGACCTTTCTGTTTATTAGATTATTTTCCAGACGATTATTTAATGGTTATCGACGAAAGCCATGTAACGGTTCCACAAGTACACGCAATGTATGGAGGCGATAGATCCAGAAAAGTAAACCTGGTAGATTATGGTTTTAGATTACCTGCGGCAATGGATAACAGACCTTTAAAGTTTGATGAGTTTGAAGCAATCCAAAATCAAGTAATTTTTGTGAGTGCTACTCCAGCAGATTACGAATTACAAAAAACTGAAGGAGTTATTATTGAACAAGTAATTAGACCTACTGGCTTGTTAGATCCTGAAATTGAAATTCGTCCAAGTATCAATCAAATAGACGATTTATTAGAAGAAATTCAAATTCGAGTAGAAAAAGATGAACGTACTTTAGTAACTACCTTAACTAAACGTATGGCTGAAGAATTGGCAAAATACTTAACTAGAGTTCAAGTTCGTTGTCGCTATATACATTCTGATGTTGATACCTTAGAACGTGTAGAAATTATGCAAGATTTACGTAAAGGCTTGTTCGATGTATTAATTGGGGTAAACTTATTACGTGAAGGATTGGATTTGCCAGAGGTTTCCTTAGTTGCCATTTTAGATGCAGATAAAGAAGGTTTTTTACGTTCGCATCGTTCTTTAACACAAACTATTGGTAGAGCCGCACGAAATATTGAAGGAAAAGCAATTATGTATGCCGATAAAATTACAAAAAGTATGCAATTGACTATAGGTGAAACTGCTAGACGACGTGAAAAACAAATTGCTTATAACACTAAACATAATATTTCACCAACTCAAATTAAAAAGAGTATAGAAAATACCTTAGCAAAAAATACGGTTTCATCGTATCATTACGATAATACTACAGATATAGCTGCTGAAAAAAACTTAGACTATTTATCTAAAACTGAAATTGAAAAACGCATTCGAGAAAAACGAAAACAAATGGAAACAGCTGCAAAAGCATTAGATTTTATTGCTGCTGCAAAATTACGAGATGAAATTAAATTACTTAAAGAGAACGTTTAAGAAACCTTTTTAGACAAAAGCAAAACCAAACAAACAGCAAGTTTTAGAAACGAGCTTTAATAAAAAAATTGTAATTCTTAAACTTTATTAAATAGGTTTAAGAATTACAATTTTATAGACTTTTTAGTTTATTAACTCAAAAGATTGTTTGGCAATTTCTAACTCTTCATTTGTTGGAATAATTAGAAGTTTAACTTTAGAGTTTTCTGAATGAATTTCAGTTAATTTTCTAGCCTTAATATCATTTTTTTGTACATCTAAATCAATTCCAAAGAAATCCATATTTTCACAAATCATTTTCCTAAGAACTATTGAGTTTTCACCAACACCTGCAGTAAACACAATGGCATCTACACCATTTAAATTAGCAATATACCCTCCTAAATAATGTCTTATTCTGTAAGCGCTCATTTTTAAAGCGAGTTGACATTTTTCATCTCCTTTTGATGCTTCAGCTTCAATATCTCTATAATCTGACAAACATCCCGTTAAACCAATCATACCACTTTCTTTTTGTAGCATGTTATTCACCTCTTTTAATTTATAACCTAAATTGTTAACTAAATGGAAAATAATGGAATTATCTATAGAACCACTTCTACTCCCCATAATTAAACCTTCGTTTGGTCCAAATCCTAAAGAAGTATCAACACTTTTTCCGTCTTTTACAGCAGTAATACTACATCCTCCTCCTAAGTGAATTGTAATTATTTTTTTACTTTGTTCTTCTCCTAAATAAGTACGTGCTAATTTTGCAACATATTTATGACTTGTACCGTGGAAGCCAAACTTACGAATGTTGTATTCATCTAGAAACTTATTTGGAATTGCATATTTGTATGCCTCAACAGGCATTGTTTGATGAAATGCTGTATCAAAAACTGCAATTTGTTTTGCTTCTGGAAAAATATTTTCTGCAACAACAATACCTTCATAATTGGCAGGGTTATGTTGCGGTGCTAAAGAGAATAATTTTTTAATTTCAACTTTTACATGTTCATCTACAATAACTGTATCTGAAAATGCACTTCCACCATGCACAACTCTATGTCCTACTGCAGCAATTTCAGAAGTAGATTTAATTACTCCCGTCTCACTATCCAATAATAAATTTACTACTTTTTCTAAACCTTCTTTATGGTTAGTTATTAAACAAACTCTATCAATTTTATGATCATTAGATTTGTAATGTATTTCAGGATTGGTTAAACCAATTCTTTCAACTAAACCTGAACAAATAACTTCTTCTTGTGGCATATTAAATAATTGATATTTAATGGAAGAACTACCCGAATTTATAATTAAAATTTTCATTATTTATTTACTATATTTTTTAGTAATTAAAGTTATTAATTCCTATATGTTTTAATTTTTAAATGTACAATACGCTATCTATTCTACACCTTGTGCTTGAATTGCAGTTAATATAACTGTATTAAAAATATCATCAATGGTACAACCTCTACTTAAATCGTTAACAGGTTTATTTAAACCTTGTAGCATAGGTCCAATTGCTAATGCTCCTGTTTCTCTTTGTACCGCCTTATAAGTATTATTACCTGTATTTAAATCTGGAAAAATTAACACGTTTGCCTGACCAGCGACTTCAGAATCTGGTAATTTACTTTTACCAATACTTGCATCTACGGCAGCATCATATTGTATAGGTCCTTCAACTTTTAAATCTGGTCGCTTTTCTTTAATAATTTCTGTGGCTCTTCTAACAATATCAACATCAGCTCCTTTTCCAGAAGCACCTGAAGAATAAGAAAGCATTGCAATTTTAGGTTCCATTCCAAAATTAATGCTAGAATCTGCCGATGAAATAGCAATTTCTGCTAATTGTTCTGAATTTGGATTTGGGTTGATTGCACAATCACCAAAGACAGAAACTCTATCTTCTAAACACATAAAGAAAATTGATGATACTACCGAAACACCTGGTTTTGTTTTTATAAACTGCAATGCAGGTCTAATGGTATGTTGTGTAGTATGTGCTGCTCCAGAAACCATTCCGTCTGCCAAACCTTTATAAACCATCATAGTTCCAAAATAAGAAACATCTCCCATTAAATCTTCTGCCATATCTATTGTAACTCCTTTCGCTTTTCTTAATTCAAACAAAGTATTGGCAAAATCTTTAAAATAGTCAGAATTTACAGGGTCAATAATATTAAACTTATTTATATCAACTGTTAAACCTAATCGGGTTATTTTATTGGTAATCTTATCAACATCTCCCAATACCGTTAAATCAACAATATCCATTTGAACCAATCTTGCAACAGCCGTAATAACTCTATCATCATTTCCTTCTGGCAACACAATATGTTTACGCTGCTGTTTGGCTCGTTTCAATAAATTATATTGAAACATTCTAGGTGTAATACTATCGTTTTTAAACGTGATTAATTTTTCGTTTAATTTTTCTAACGCAACATATTTATCAAAAACATTTAATGAAGTAATAATTTTCTCCTTATTTTCGGCGTACATATGAGAGCGTATTGCTCCAATTTTATTTGCAACGGCAAACGTACCTTCTTTAACTGTAAGTATTGGTACGACTTGAGCTAACCCATCAATTAATTTAATAATTGGTTTTTCTGGAGTAATTCCCCCTGAAAGTACAATTCCAGAAATTTTAGGGTAATTTGAAGAAATATTTGCTTGTAGAGCTCCTAAAATAATATCTGCTCTATCACCAGGTGTAATAATTAAACAATTCTCACATAAATGTCCTAAATAATTTCGAAGCTGCATGGCTCCAACTATAAATTTTGAAGACTGATTATTTATATGTTCTTTTCCAAATAAAATTTTTGCGTCTATGGCATTTGCAACCTCTTTTATGGTAGGGTTATTTAAAGACGTTATTAAAGGAATAACACTAACAAAAATATCTTTTGGTAAGTTTTTCTTTATACCCTCTTGCGCAATACCAATATTTTTTTCTTGAACTTTATTTGCAATTACAGCTAGTACTTCAACTTCCTTTTCTTTAAAAGAATCGTATGTAATATGTACTCCATTCACAAATTCCTCTAACGTTTTATCTACACCACTAGAAACAATAATTGCTGGTATCCCTAAGTTTTTTGCAATTAAAATATTAGCATCTAATTCAATAGCAGTACCTTCTCCAGAAAAGTCAGTACCCTCAACTAACATAAAATCGTTTTTCTCTTCTAAGGCTTTATATTTCTCAATAATCTTATCAAATATTTCGCCCTCTTTACCTTCATTTCTATATTTAATATATTCCGATCGTGTAAAGGCAAAGGCTTCATCTGGATTTATATCTAAATTAAAATGAGATATAATTGTACTTATATGATTGTCCTTTTTTCCTTTTTTAACAGCATCAATAATTGGTCTAAAATACCCCACTTTAGCTGTTTTACCTAATAGCATTCTCATTAAACCTAAAGCAACAATAGATTTTCCACTATTTGCTTCACTGGTTGCTATATATATAGCTTTATTCATTATTTTTATTTTTTTGCAAAGATACTCTAATATTGCTTTTAAGCCTTATATATAAAGGGAAAGTTTAGTGACTTTTGTCACCTTTTAAAAGAAATTAATACTTTAAATTGTTCTTTTTAGAAAATGAATAATTATAATTTTATTTAGTAAAACAATATTTATAATCTATAAATATTAACGATTCTTTTTAAACAGTTTTCTAAAAAAAGATTGTTTTTCGACTTCTGTATATCCATTCGAATATTTTTCAGAACCGTAACCATAGCCATAACCATAGCCATAACCGTATTTAGATTTTATTTTAAAATCATTTAAAATAATACTTACTTTAGAAACGGTATCTTTTTTGTATTTTTCATTAATAATCTTAAGCATTCCTTTTTGAGAATAATCTTGCCTTAACACAAATATTGTAGCATCTGTAAATTTTAAGAGTTCTAACGCGTCACTAACTAAGCCAATTGGTGGTGTGTCTAAAATTATATATTCATAATCTTCTTTTAGTTTAGCAATAAGCTCTTCTGTAGCACTATTAATTAATAATTCGGAAGGGTTTGGAGGCACTGGCCCTGATGTAATAATATCTAAATTAGGGATTTTAGATTTTTGGATTATCTGTGAAATACTCTTTTCACCAATTAAATAATTTACAACACCTATTTCGTTTGTTAAATCAAAATCGCCAAATATTTTTGGTTTTCTTAAATCTAAACCAACCAAAATAGTTTTTTTTCCTCCTAAAGCAAAAACTGTGGCCATATTTATAGAAATAAATGTTTTTCCCTCTCCACCAACTGATGAAGTTACCAAAATGGTTTTAGAACGATCTTTTAATTTTCTATCAAATAAAAACTGAATATTTGAACGCAAGGCTCTAAAAGATTCAGATACCATAGATTTTGGTTTTAAAAATACTGCCAAATTATTAGCTGCTGTATTATTTCCTACAACACCTAAAACTGGTATTGGAGTAAGTCTTTCTATATCTTCTGCTGTATGAATTTTATTATCTAGTATTTCTTTAGCTACAACAACAAAAAGCGGTAAAATTGCCCCTAAAAGTAATGCTATCATATAATTAAAAGATATTCTAGGCAAAATAGCCCCTTGACCTGTATCTTTTGCAGAATCTAATACCGAAATATCTGAAACACTTGCAGCAATTGCAATATCTGCTTCGTAACGTTTTTGCATTAAAAACACGTAATTAGATTCTGTTAAACTATATTTTCTTTGAAAATTTAATAGTTTTTGTTCTTTATTAGGAAGTTTATTTAATTGAAAATTGTAAGAATTTAGACGTTCTCTACTGTTTTTTAAACTTACTAAAGTAGCTTTCTTTAATGATGATAAATTTTCTAGCAACACATTTCTTGTTGTTTCAATCTCATCATTATTTAATTTTAATGAAGGGTGATTTGGTGTAACTTCTTTTGAAAGCTTCTCGTTTTCTATAGAAAGTTTTGTTAATTCCCCAACCATTGCAGAAATTGATCCGTCTTCAATATTAATAATTGCGGGTGCAGGTATTTTAGAAAAATTTGTGTTATTTTTTATATAATTTTCTAAGTTTTCAAAATACTCTATCCTATCTAAAAACTGATTTTGTAATTTATCTAACCCTGTAGTTTGAGAAAAAATCTCTCCTCCTTGTGCCGACAAATCATAAATTGAATTTTGTTTCTTAAATTTTTCAATATTGGTTTCAATTAACTTTAAGGTATCTGAAGTGTTTTTAAATTGTGCATCTATAAATTCTTTGGTGCTTCGTGCGTAGTTTGTTTTTTGATCTAATTCTACTTCAGCTAAAACTTTCACTGTTCTATTTAAAAAATCAACAATTCTATTTTTATTTGAACCCGTTAAGGAAAGTTCAATTAAAGAAGTGCCAGACAACCCTTTTGCTCTAATATTTTTATACTTGCTGGTTACACTATTTAAGGAATTTAATTTTATATAAAACAGTTTAGATTGACCTATTTTAACTAAATTCGACTTTAAAAGTTGTGCTTTTAAAAATGGCAAGTTTATATATTCATCAAACGAGTATGATCTTGAAAAACTATTATTTTCAGGAATATAACTTTGCGTAGTTTCATTTTTATAATTTATTAAATTATATTTTTCTTCAGCATCAAATTCAACCGATAAATTAAAATTATCTTCATCTATAATTTCAATTTTAATAAGTGTATTTAATAATTGATATTGGTTGGGTTGTAACTTTATTTCAAATGGTGTTTCTTTATAAACATCTTCCAATCTAAATCTGCCTTCTTTTAAATAATCTATATAAAAACCAAGCTCTTTAATAACATTTTCATTATGAGATCTAGATGTTAATGCTTTTCTAATAGATTCTACTTTATCACTTACACCTCCCCAATTAAATGCAATATTTGTTCCGGTAGAAAACAGCGGATTTTGCTTTTCTTTAACTGCAATTGTTGTTGATAAACCATAAATTTTTTCAGAAGAAATATTAAAATAATATGCAATAGCTAATGCTATTAAAATTGCAAATACAAACCATTTCCAATTAGCAATTATTCTAAATAAATAATCTTTAATATCAGAAATATGTTCGTTGGTCTGTTCACTAAAACTAAACTTAGTATCCATATTATTATAAATTTTTAACTAATAATACAGAGCTTACTAAAAAAGATAAAATTGTAACCACTGTTGTAAAAGATTGAAATCCTGTTGTACCAGTTCCCCACGATTTTTGTTTTAAAGGAGCTACATATACAATATCATTAGGTTGTAAATAAAAGTTTTCTGAATTAAAAAGCTCAATTTTTGTATAATCTAAAGAGTACTTTTTAACACCATCAATTGTTTTTCTTATAATTGTAATATTTTCTCTATTACCAAAAGGTGTAATTTCGCCCGCATTAGAAATAGCATCTATAATAGAAACTTGATTTTGCATTAAATTTATTGAACCTGGAGAACCTACTTCTCCTGTAACTACAATGTTTATACCTGCTAATTTAACAGTTACAAATAACTGCTCTGGTTTTTTAAAAAAGGTTTCTAAATTTTGCTCTATTTTTTCACGCACTTCTTTTTCTGTGTATCCTAAAACATTTACATCGCCTAAATACGGAATTCTAATATTTCCGTGTCTATCAACTGAATATCCTGTAAAATATAAATTTTGTGTTTTAGCTGCAGCACCACTTGTATTCTCCCCTTCATTTGTAAACATTGCCACAATTTCTGGATTACTTCCTTTAATATCAATAAATAAAATATCGTTAATCTGAAGTCTATAAGGCTCGTTGTTTAATTTATAAAGTTCAGATTTACTGACAGGTTCACCCTGAAAATAAGTTGTTTTCTTTGTAGAAATACAAGATGTAAAAAAAGTTAAAAATAATATAATCAAAAAAAAATTCTTCATATAAAAATTGTATAGGGGTATTACAAATATAATTTTTAATAGCAGATTAAAATAATTTTTCAGCTATTTTCGCAATATATTATAATAAGTATGTGGTTCAAAATAAAGTCATATTTTTTATTTTTTATAAAGTCAACTAATAAACACGGGGTTCACTCTCCTTTTGTTTACAATTTAGTTACCGAATGTTTTAATAAAAAAACAACACCTGAAAGCTTAAAACTAATGACTTCTATTCTAAATTATTCTTATAATAATAACACTCAAATAGTTGTAAATGACTTTGGAAAAGGTTCTAAAATTTTTAAAAACTCGAACAGAAAAGTTGCTAAAATTGCAAAAATTTCGGGTATCTCAAAAAAACGTGCACAACTATTAATACGACTTATTACTTATTTTAAACCAAAAACAATACTAGAATTAGGTACTTCTATAGGGCTAAGTACTGCTGCTTTAAGTATTGGAAATCCTGAGGCATCAATTATAACAATTGAAGGCTGTAAAAATACTGCTAAAAAGGCTGAAGAATTATTTTCTAAATTTAACCTTAGTAATATTGAATTAGTGAATAATGAATTTAATAACGCATTGCCAAAACTGACAACCAACAATACTTTAGATTTTATATATTTTGATGGAAATCACCAAAAAGAAGCTACATTAAACTATTTTAAACAATGTTTGGTTACTGCAACTAATGATTCAGTTTTTATTTTTGATGATATAAATTGGTCTAAAGAAATGCAAGAAGCTTGGGAAGAAATTAAAAAAAACCCAAGAGTTACAATTACAATTGATACTTATTTTTGGGGCTTTGTTTTTTTTAGAACCGAACAAGCTAAACAACATTTTTCCATACGAGTTTAAAAATAAAAAGTGAGAAATTAAAAGTTTAAAGTCCGAAAACTTTTTTACTCTTAATTTCTCACTTCTCTTTCCCGACACAAAATGCGTAACGCTCTATATTACTACATCTTAGAGTCTATAATCTTCATTACATCATTTTCAATTTGTATAGTTTTATCGTAAACTGTTTTAGCTTTCTTCAATATTTCATCTGCATACGCTCTATCTTTAATATCTTTTGCATTAATTCTAACATTAAAATAAGCTCCAATTACTGCAGTTCTTGCACATAAAATTCCAACTCCAGCATCGGAAAGTGAAGTTTGCATTCCTTTAGCAATCATAGCTTGCATAACTTCCATAGAATTAAACGCAGTTTCCATTACCTGAAAAGGAATTTCAGTTGCGTATTTAGTTGCATTTTCTATAGCTTCTTTACGCGCTTCAATTTCTTCATTGTTAGATTTTGGCATTCTAAAACCATCAATAATTTTATTAAAAGCATTTGTATCTTCATCCACCAAAAACAACAATTTATTTTTGTATGCTTGTCCTTTTTCTGCCCAATCTGAATAAAATTCCCATTTAGCATCCCAACCTGCTTTATGTGCTGAAAGATTTGCAACCATAGTACCTAAGGAAACTCCCAAAGCACCAACATATGCTGATATAGAACCTCCTCCTGGCGCCATAGATTCACCCGCAGTTTCTTCAGCAAAACCTTTAACGGTAAAATCTATAAGTTTTTTTGAAGTAGTATCTTCTAATAAATATTCAATAATTTTTTCTTTTGGATTAAAAGGTTTTAAATCGTCTAATCCTAAGGATTTTATAGCAATTTTTATTTTTTCTTCTTCAGAAATTCCTAAAGAACGTTCTTGCTTTCTTAGAAAATAATCTCCCGCATCTAACATTGCCTTTAACGGAATTAATCCAATTAATTCTGATCCTGTAACTCTTAAACCTCTTTCTGTTGCGGATTTCATAGTTTCATCAAAAGCAACGTGCATAGAGGTAATGTTAATATTGGTTAAATTATACGAAATTTGCGCAATTCCGTATTCTTCAATATACCAACCAATTCCTTTTACAGCTTTTAGTTTCCCTGGAATTCTAACAGGTTCGCCGTTTGCATCTAATACTTTTTTTCCAGTAATCCCATTTTCATATTTAACTCGTCCAGCCTCACGAATATCAAAAGCAATAGCATTTGCTCTTCTTGTTGAAGTTGTATTTAAATTTACATTGTATGCAATTAAAAAATCTCGTGCAGAAATTGCAGTCGCACCACTTTTTGCAACAGCAGTATTAAATTCAGCTGGCCCAAAATCTGGTTTCCATTCTGGATTTACTAGCTTTTCTTTTAAACCTTCATATTCACCAGAACGACAGCTTGCCAAATTTTTCCTCTTGTCTTGTTTTGCTGCATTTTCATAAAAATAACCAGGAATACCCAGTTCTTTCCCTACGCGTTCACCTAATTTGTGTGCAAAAACAGCAGTTTCTTCTAAGGAAATTCCGGAAATTGGTACTAAGGGACAAACATCGGTAGCGCCAAAACGAGGATGTTCTCCCGAATGTTTACTCATATCTATTAACTCCGAAGCTTTTTTTATCAATAAAAATGCAGCTTCAATCACATTTTCTGGTTCACCAACAAATGTAATTACAGTTCTATTTGTGGCCTTTCCAGGATCTACATCTAATAACTTAACACCTTCAACAGTTTCAACTACAGAAGCAATTGCTTTTATTTTTACAGCATCTCTTCCTTCACTAATATTTGGTACACATTCTATTAATTGTTTATTCATTTTTTACATTTTTTAATACCTCAAATTTAAGCAGTTATTTTGATAAAATTTGGTATTATTTCAAAATAAATACTGCATATATGAACCGTTTATTGTAAATAATTCTATTTTTGTTTTATAAATATTGTTTTGAACATAGTTGCACATAATTAACCTAAAAAACAACATATGAATTCCCTCTTTAAATTTCCTTTTTTCATATTTCTTATGCTCTCATTTTTAGGTTGTAAAGAGCAAGAAACATCATTAAATCCTCAAAAAGAAAATCGTAAAAAAATTGAAATGGTTACCAATTTTGGTACCATGATTATTGAATTATATAATGAAACCCCTTTACATAGAGATAATTTTATAAACCTTGCTAATAATAAAGCATACGATAGCCTGCTTTTTCATAGGGTTATAAATAAATTTATGATTCAGGGCGGTGACCCAGATAGTAGGAAAGCAAAATTAAATGATATTGTTGGTAATGGAGATGCTCCATATAAGGTGAAGGCTGAATTTAACATTGAGTTATTTCATAAAAAAGGTGCATTAGCTGCTGCAAGAGACAACAACCCTGAAAAGGCTTCAAGTGGTATGCAATTTTATATAGTACAGGGAATAATATGTAACGATAGTATTTTAGATGTTTCAGAAAAATTCACAAATAGAAACAAAGCCCGAGAGTTTTATAAAAATGCTCTTGAAAAAAAGCCTCTATTAGATTCCATTCAAAATACCATGGAAACTAGAAATATGAAACACTATAATGTTCTTATGGATAGTATCTTAAATTTAGCACTTACAGAAAAAAATTATAAACCTTATATTATGCCTAAAAAATACCGAAAGGTATATAAGTCTATTGGGGGCTACCCAAAATTAGATCAAAACTATACTGTTTTTGGTGAAGTTGTAGAAGGTATTGCAATATTAGATTCTATAGCAAGCGTTAAAACAGATAACAATGACCGCCCTTTAAATAATGTAAGAATAGAAACTGTAAAATTATTGAATTAACTATTGTGAGTTTAATAAATAACCAATCCTTTTAAACACGCTAAACTTATAAAAATATTAAAATTACTAAGTAATATATTATTTTTGAATTCTCTAAAAAAGTAAAAAGCTGCAAAAAATATCATAACAAATGAATATAAAAAAGAAAGTACTAATTACCGGAATGGCAGGTTTTATTGGTCATCATTTGGCAAAATTATTATTAAAAAACAATTATCAGGTTATAGGTTTAGATAACATCAATAATTATTACGACGTAAATTTAAAACTAGCTCGTTTAGAAGATTTAGGTTTTATTTCTTCAGAAATAGCATACAATACGCTTTTAAAAACTGGTGATACCGCATTTATTAAATTAGACTTAACAGATTTAGAGAATCTAAAGCAGTTATTTAAAGAACAACAATTTGATTATGTTGTTAATTTAGCTGCCCAAGCTGGTGTAAGATACTCTTTAGAAAACCCACATTCTTATGTAGATAGTAATATTACAGGTTTTTTAAATATTTTAGAAAGTTGTAGAGCATATCCTGTTGAACATTTAGTATTTGCTTCTTCCAGTTCTGTTTACGGTTTAAGTGAAGACATTCCTTTTCACGAAGACAATTGCACCGATCATCCATTAGCAATGTATGCTGCAAGTAAAAAAGCAAATGAAATGATGGCACATTCGTATGCCAATTTATTTAATATTCCTGCTACTGGATTGCGATTTTTTACAGTGTATGGACCTTGGGGAAGACCAGATATGGCGTTGCATATTTTTACCAAAGCAATGGTTGAAGATAAAGAATTTGAAGTTTTTAACAATGGTGATATGAGTAGAGATTTTACCTATGTTGGTGATATTGTTGAAAGTATAAAACGTCTGATACCCTTAGCTCCACAAGAAAATAATCCAGCTTTTAATCCAAAAAAACCTACTTCTTCAAAAAGCTCAAAAGCATATCAAATTTTTAATATTGGTAATAACAGTCCTGTTGCTTTAATGGATTATATAAAAGCTTTAGAAAAAGTGTTGGGTAAAAAAGGGAAAATTATTTTTAAACCAATGCAACCTGGCGATGTAAAATCTACCTATGCAAATGTTGAAAGCTTGTTCAATTATATAGATTTTAAACCTAAAACTAATATAGAAGATGGTGTAAAAGCCTTTGTTAAAAAATATTTAGAATTGGAAAAACTTAAAAATAACTAAACATTAAAAAAAATATTTCCTTACAAACAATACGAAATACTAACTGCTTAATACAAGTAATACAACAACTACTTATGAAAAAAACATTTTTAGCTATTGCATCTTTAATGCTACTTTTTTCAGCTAACATTCAACTTAAAGCTCAGGAAAAAGACCAAGAAAAAGACAAGACTCGTTGGACACCAGAAGATATTGTAAATACCGAATCTATGCGTTCTGTTTCCATTTCTCCAGATGGGACTATGGTGGTTTGGACAAAAAATAAAGCTGTAAAAGAAAAAGATAAATTTGTTTCAGATATTTATTTAACACGCTTAGATATTTCTGAAAAAGATAGTTTTAAAACTATCCAGCTAACAAATGCAGATGAAAACGATTACAGTGCTCTTTTTTCAAAAGATGGTGAATTTATTTACTTTTTATCCTCACGCGATAAGGGAAAAAAATTATGGAAATTAAGCATTTACGGCGGTGAACCTAAAGAGGTTAAAGAATTTAAAAATGGTATCTCTAATATCTCTTGGCAAAATAAAAACACCCTACTTTTTAAATCCAACGAAGGAGAAACCTTACACGAAAGCAAATTAAAAGAAAAAAAAGATGATGTAATTGTTGTTGAAGATTCGTTACATTGGAAACCATCAAGAGTTTATGCTTATGATTTAAAAGAAAAATCAATAAAAAGAATAACGGAAAACAAAAAACCATTAGAAAACTATACTGTTTCTCCTGATGGAAAATGGTTGATTTACAGCACTAGTAGAAGTAGAAGTTACGCTTCCGATGCCCAAAAAGATCCTTTTTATTTTCTTCAAAATTTAGAAACTAACAAAGTTACTCAAATTATAAAAGAATTAGAATTTCCATCAAATGGATTCGAGTTTAGTAAAGACAATAAAGGTTTTTATTTCACATCATCTCATGCTTCAGATCCAAAATGGAATGGTGCAGGTATTTCAGAATTATATTATTATTCCTTAGAAACAAATACGTATAAAAAAGTAGATTTAGAATGGGATTTAGGGATTGGTCGTGGTTACAATGTTGTTGGAAATGATGTAATTGTGACCCTTGCAAATAAGGCATATTACAAATTAGCATATTATAAAAAAAGTGGAAATTCTTGGTCTAAAAAATCGATTGATTTGGGTATAAAAGACAATCACACTACATTGTTAAGTGTTTCTGAAAACGGTTCTAAAGTAATTTATCAATATTCTACTGCATCAAAATTACCAAAATTTTATGTTGCAGATATTTCAAAAAATAAATTTATTAATGAAAAAGAAGTCGTTTCTTTAAATAAAAAATTAGCTAAAAAACCAATCACTAAAAGTGAAGTATTAGTATGGAAAGGTTATAATAATGAAGAAGTTACAGGTATTTTATACTATCCAGAAAATTATGAAGCTGGCAAACGTTATCCTCTAATTTTATCTATTCACGGAGGTCCTTCTGGCGTAGATACAGATACTTGGAGTGAACGTTGGAGCACGTATCCAAATATTTTAGCACAACGTGGAGCATTTGTTTTAAAACCAAATTACCATGGATCTTCAAACCACGGACTTTCATTTGTTGAAAGTATAAAAGGTAATTATTACGAACCAGAATTAGAAGATATTACTAAAGCAATTAAGCTGTTAGATGAAAAAGGAATGATTGATAAAGATCAATTAGGAACTATGGGTTGGTCTAACGGTGCAATTTTAACAACTATGCTAACAGTGCGCTATCCAGATATGTTCAAATTTGCGGCTCCTGGTGCTGGTGATGTTAACTGGACTTCAGATTACGGAACATGTAGATTTGGAGTAAGTTTCGATCAATCATATTTTGGCGGAGCTCCTTGGGATGATTTGAACGGCAAATTTTATAACGAAAATTACATTATTAAATCGCCTCTTTTCGAAATTGAAAAGATAAAAACACCAACAATAATTTTCCACGGAAGCGAAGACAGAGCTGTTCCTCGTGATCAAGGTTGGGAATATTATAGAGGCTTACAACAAGTAAATAAAGCTCCTGTTCGCTTTTTATGGTTTCCTGGCCAGCCACACGGTTTAGGTAAAATATCACATCAATTACGTAAAATGAATGAAGAATTGGCTTGGATAGACATCTATTTATTCAACAAGCCTTCAACTAAAAATGAAGCCTTTAAAAAAGAAAGTCCACTAGCTAATTTACTGAAAATTGATAAAGTTAAAGTTACCAAAAATGGTGATTTTGGTGAACTTAAGGCTACAAATTTAATTCCTGAAACAGTACTTGTTAAAAAAGACTCAATTGCAATTAGTCGTTTTGAAGTTACAAATGCACAATTTAAAGCGTACAATCCTGCATTTAATTTTGATGCTGGCTTAGATAATTATCCTGTAGTAACTTCAAAAGAAGAAGCTATAAAATATGTTACGTGGTTAAGTAATATAACTAATGAAAAATACAGATTACCTAATTCAAAAGAAGCTGAAAAGCTTCAAAAATTAGCACATAAAGCTGCTGCAAAAGAAAATACGTTAAATTATTGGGCTGGTTATGCAATTACTATTGATGAAGTTGATGAATTAAATAAAAAAGTGGTAGAATTAAAATCGCACTTATTTAAAAAAGTTGGTAAAAACAAACCTGTTAAAGTTGGTGATGCTGACGTTTACGATTTAGGAGGAAATGTTGCAGAATACTATGAAAATGGGGTTTACGGTTACAGCGCTTATGACTTTTATGATTTAAATAATAACGAAATGATTAAAAGTAAACAAGTAGGTATTAGAGTTATTAAAGAATAATATTTTAATAAAAATTCAACAAAAAAAGATTCCTCTAAATGAGGAATCTTTTTTATTTACAAACAATAATATAACTTTTAAAATCTATCTCGAATAATTAGGAGATTCTTTAGTAATAGTAACATTATGCGGATGACTTTCTCTCATACCTGCAGCAGTAATTTTAACAAACTGCGCTGATTTTTGAGTATTGATATCTTTTGCTCCGCAATACCCCATTCCTGCTCTTAAACCACCAATAAACTGAACCATTGTTTCATTTAATTCGCCTTTATAAGGTACACGCCCAACAATTCCTTCAGGAACTAATTTCTTAATATCATCTTCAATATCTTGGAAATAACGATCTTTAGAACCGTGCTTCATAGCTTCAACAGATCCCATACCTCTGTAAGATTTGAACTTTCTACCTTCAAAAATAATAGTTTCTCCTGGAGATTCTTTAGTACCAGCCAATAAAGAACCTAACATTACTGTATCTGCACCAGCAGCAATCGCTTTAGGAATATCACCTGTATATCTTATTCCTCCATCTGCAATTACAGGAACTCCAGTTCCTTTAATAGCTTCAGAAACATCTAAAATTGCTGATAATTGAGGAAAACCAACACCTGCAACAACACGTGTTGTACAAATTGAACCAGGTCCGATTCCAACTTTTACTGCATCAGCACCTGCTTCAACTAAATATTTTGCTGCAGCTCCTGTTGCAATATTACCTACAATAACATCGGTATTTGGATAATTCTTTTTTACATTCTTCAAAACCTCAACAACACCTTTAGTGTGTCCGTGGGCAGTATCAATAATTAATGCATCTACTCCAGCATTAATAAGTGCTTCGGCTCTCTCAAGAGCATCATGTGTTACGCCTAATGCGGCAGCAACACGCAAACGCCCATACAAATCTTTATTTGCATTTGGGTTTTCACTAACTTTAATAATATCTCTAAAAGTAATTAAACCGACTAATTTATAATCATCATCAACTACTGGTAGTTTTTCAATTTTATTTTCTTGTAAAATAACTTCGGCTTGTTTTAGAGAAGTACCAACAGCAACAGTTACTAAATTTTCAGAAGTCATAACTTGTTCAATTTTACGTGTGTTATCTCCTTCAAAACGTAAATCTCTATTGGTTACAATACCAATTAATACGCCTTTTGTATTAATTACAGGAATACCTCCAATACCGTACTCTCGCATTAAACTTTTAGCATCAAAAACAGTTTGTTCTTTAGTAATTGTAATTGGATCTATAATCATACCCGATTCAGATCGTTTTACTTTTCTTACTTCATTAGCCTGTTTCTCAATGGACATATTTTTATGTAATACTCCAATTCCACCTTCGCGAGCCATAGCAATTGCCATATCAGATTCAGTAACAGTATCCATTGCAGCAGAAACTATAGGTACGTTTAAAGTTATGTTTTTTGAAAATTTTGTTTGAATACTAACGTCTCTAGGTAATACTTCAGAAAACGCTGGAATTAGTAGTACATCGTCGTAGGTTAAGCCTTCTCCTACAAATTTATTTTTATGTGATATCATGGTGCAATCAACTTAGGAATTAATTGCGAGCAAATTTACACTTTTTAATTTAAAAATATGAATATATTATTTTTTTGATGAAAATAACTGATAAAGTATTGATAATGTTGACACTAAAAAAGTAACTATCATTAAAACCCCAGAGAAAATAACTATATATTTAAACCAAATAACTTCTTTCCAAAGTAAATAAATGCCTCCAAAGGTTAAAAGTATCGATAAAAATGGTTCGAGCATTAAAAAATATTTCAACTTTTTATTGATAGAAGTTGTTGCTAAAATTAAAGAAAGTAAAAAGAAAATTACTGATAGTGATAAGATATGATTATGAACTATTGTTAACATTTCACCTTCACTTTTTTTAAATTTCATAATTTCGGCATCTTCATCTGCTTCGTTTCCTAAATAATGGGTTTCAATTCCTGCTGTACTCATTGAAGTTGTGTTTCTAACAAAACTTAAACCACCATAAAACCCAATACTTAAAATTACTATAAAAGCAATTATTACTAATTTTATCTCCCTTGGAAACTGATGAATTAAACCGTGTACCTGCATTATAAAAGTTGTTTTGTGTTTAAAATATGAACTGTTTTTAGCAATTTATTAACTTGATTAGTAATTGACTTTGCTGAAATTGTTGCTCCAGAAATTGCAGCAATATCTTCTTGGTATTTTAACTGTGTATTTGCCGTTGTTCCTATAAACTGTTTTAGCCAACGCCTGCTCCCAACTTCTCCTCCGTGATCTTCTCTGTAAACTAAAATTTTTATTTTTGAAATTAGTAAATCATTATCAAAAATTACAATAAAATCAAAATAATCTGCTTTTCCATATGCTTGTCCAAAATAATAATAGCCTAGTTTATTATTATTATTATTATTATTATTAGAAACTACCTTAAAAAAATTTGTGTCTGTAATTTCTAATGGCAATGTACTGTTAACTTCTAAAGGAATAGTTATTAATTCTTTTGTGTATGTATCAATTTCAAAAACAGCTTTAATTTCTTTTGATATCATTGCTTCAATCCGTTTAGAAACCGTAAAACTTGATATAAAAAAGACTAAAATTGTTACAAATATTGTTTGCTTCATTTTTTTGATAAAACTTAAATATCAAACCGAGCTAATTTAGTAACTAAAGAAGCTCAATTTGACATAAAATTATGTTATTATTTTATATAATTTAAAACCAGATAGCAACACCTGCATTAAATTGTTTTTCAGTATCACTTCCAGAAACTGCATTATTCATTAGTTGATAATCTATTTTAAAAGCTGCTCCTTCAGCTACCTTATAATTTAAACCAAAAATTAATTCATCTCTCTCGTACGCTTTATTGGCTGGTAAACTACCTTCGGTTTCTGCGTGTGTATTGTGCTTCTCATATCTTAAAAATGGTGTTAATTTTTCAACTCCTTTTAAATTAAAATTATAAGCAACTTCTGCATACAAACCATTCATTTTAGAACCTAAATCACTACCTGTTAAATTATTATAATTATCTGTATCAGATAAACTTGTTGCAATATACTGTCCTCTTAATTCTAAATTATTGTATTTGTAACGCGCATCAAAACCAAGCATTGCAACTCCAACTGTAGTATCATCTATAGTACTATCATCAGTTTGTGTTTTTCCAAAATAACCAGCTAAACCTAATCTAAGCCCCATAATTCCATAATAATCTAATTTAGCAGAAAAATTAGGAGAATTTATTACCGATTCGGCACCTTTCTGACGTCCTTTTCTTAAACCATCAGAACCACGTAAAATTCCAGAACCATTGGCATACGATTTAAATCCGTTAAATAAATACGCTTGATATTTTAAAGAAGCACTGTTAATATTTCCCGAAATTCCAACACCTAACTCTCTCCAAGTTGTTGGAACAATATATTTATCAACATTCGGACGTTCTACTCCGTAATACGTTGTTGGCTCGTGAAACTCATTAATTATTCCCATTGGTACAAGCATTAAACCAGCCAAAACATTTACATTTTCGTTTGCTTTATATTTTAAATATGCTTGTTCAACATAAACTTCTTTTACGTGTTCGTATTCTACTTCTGTTAAAAAACTAACTTTGTCATTAAATTTATATCCAAATAATAAAACCAGTCTGTGTATATCTAAGTTTCCGGCTTTAGAACCATCTGGTTCATTATAATCTATCTGTCCGTAACCTCCAATTGTAACTCCTTTTGGTAAATTATCACCTAATAACTTTGTTCCTGAATTTTCGTAATTATTTTCTGTATTTTCTTGTGAATACCCTATTGAACTTAATAAAATTATTGCTAATAGTAACTTATAACTTTTCATTCTTTCTTTTAATTTTTATTTAGACTTACTTTAAATAACAGTGCAAATGTATGTAACGAAAGTAACATAGCAAAGTCTTATTTAGAATAATTATAAATAGTATGACACATGTCATATTTTTTAAAAAGCGTAAAATTTAATAATCTGAAAAGGAATTAATTACAATTAAGTAAATATTTTTAAAGCTTCGTTATAGGCACTTTCAAAACTCATTGCGCTAATATTTGTATATGCTTTTTGTTGGTTGAAGTAAGAAACTAGTTTCTCTGTTGGCATATTCCCTATAAGTTCATCTTTTGCCATAGGACAACCTCCATAGCCTTTTATAGCGCCATCAAAACGATTGCAACCAGCTTTATAAGCAGCATCAACTTTTTCGAACCATTTGTTAGGTGTGGTATGTAAATGAGCGCCAAATTCAATTGCTGGGTATAATGGTATTAAGTTTGAAAACAAATAGGCTATAATCTCTGGTGTTGAGCTTCCAATAGTATCTGATAACGATATTATTTGAACTCCCATATTTGCTAATTTAGCAGTCCATTCTGCAACTATATCCACATTCCACGGGTCGCCATAGGGATTTCCAAAACCCATAGATAAATAGGCTACCGTTTCTTTATTTGATTTTGAAGCAATAGTTAAAATTTTATCTAAAGCAATAATAGATTCTGAAATAGTTTTACCAGTATTTCGCATTTGAAAATTTTCTGAAATAGAAAAAGGATATCCTAAATAATTAATTTCATCAAATTTAGAAGCATCTTCAGCGCCACGTACATTTGCAACAATTGCCAATAATTTACTTGCTGTTTTACTTAAATCTAATTTTGAAAGTACTTGCGCTGTATCTCGCATTTGCGGAATTGCTTTAGGCGATACAAAACTTCCAAAATCTATGGTATCAAAACCTACCCGTAACAAGGCATTTATGTATTGTGCCTTAGCTTCGGTAGGAATAAAATGAGATTTTATTCCTTGCATTGCATCACGCGGGCATTCTATAAGTTTTACGGTTTTCATACAAGTTCAAATATACAATATCTACTCAGAAAAAAGTATAAAAATGGCTATCCCAATAAAAACAATAATTTTAAACCATTTTATATTAGTATTAAAGGTTGGATGTTTTTTTAAATAGGAAGCAAAACTACCTGAAAGTAGCGCAACTAAGACAAAAATTAATAATGCTTGCACCATAAAAAGCAATCCTAAAATATAAAATTGAACAATAGTACTTTGTGTATCAGAATATAAAAACCCTGGAAAAAAAGCTAAAAAGAAAATTGAAACTTTCGGATTCAAAACATTCATAATAAAGCCTTGTTTAAATAACTGTAGTAATCCTTTTCTATCAGTTTTTTTTGTTAACAAAAGCTCGTTATTAGATTTGTAGGTTAAATATGCCAAATACAATAAGTACAGTGCTCCAAATAATTTAATACCAAAAAAAATGTATTCAGATTGTTTTATAATTGCTGAAACTCCAAAAGCTACCAAAGTTGTGTGGATACAAATTCCAGAAACTAAGCCTAACGCAGTTGCTATTCCGTGTTTTTTGCTATTTGTTATGCTTTGCATCAAAACATAAATAATATCTGGCCCAGGCATTATTGTTAATAGCATTGAAGCTCCTATAAATGAAATGAGGGTTTCCATTTTTTATGAAAAATGAGTTATTCGTGTTTAGTTAAATACTTGTACTAGGTTTATTGTAATGATCTTATTATTTTTTCTTGTCAGTTTTTTTCTCTTTTTGTTGAATTTTTATTGGTTCAGAATTTTGAGAAATATCTTTAATTTTTATAATTATTTCATCATTCATTTTTAATTCTGTTTGAAACCAATCAATCATTTCATCATAATTTTCATTTTGAGTATTTAACCCTCTAAAATCTAGACTTAATAAATCATCATGTTTTATTAAAATTATCGAAACAATTCCATTTTCTAAAGTTGCTTGAAATTTTTTACCATTTAAGTTTAATTCAAATCCTTTCATATTTCTATAGTATTCACAAAAAGAAGTATATAAATAATAAACATAACGTTTTTAATCTATAAAAACTATTTCCCCTTTAAAATAGCCTTATTAATTCTTTTAATCAATACTGGTCCTTCATAAATAAAACCTGTGTAAATTTGTACTAAATCTGCACCAGCATTTATTTTTTCGAGTGCATCTTCTGCAGAATGAATACCGCCTACTCCTATAATAGGAAAGGCTTTGTTAGAGGTGTCAGCTAAATATTTAATTACTTTTGTACTGCGGTTTTTAATAGGTTTTCCGCTTAAACCACCATTACCAATAGCTTCTAATTGTTGTTCTGAAGCTAATAATCCTGCTCTGTTTATTGAAGTATTTGTTGCTATTACACCATCTATCTTAGTTTCTGAAACAATTTCAATTACTTCATCTAACTGAATTTGGTTTAAATCCGGTCCAATTTTTAACAAAATTGGCTTTTGTTTAGAAAATGTTTTATTTGAATTTTGAACAGCAGTAATTAATTCAATCAGATAATATTTATCTGTTAATTTTGCATGACTTCCAACATTTGGACAACTAACATTTAGCACAAAATAATCTACAAAAGGATGTAATTCTGAAAAGCATTTTAAATAATCTGCCGTATAACCATCTGGCATTGTATCTGTATTTTTACCAATATTTCCACCAATAATAAGTTTCCCTTTATTCTTTTTTAATTGTTGAATTGCAGCTTCTAATCCTTCATTATTAAATCCCATTCGGTTAATAATAGCATTATCTGCTTTTAATCTAAATAACCTTTTTTTCGGATTTCCTGCTTGTGCTTTTGGTGTAATTGTACCTATTTCAATAAAACCGAATCCAAAATTTGCTAGTTCATTATATAAAACGGCATTTTTATCGAATCCTGCCGCTAAACCAACTGGGTTTTTAAATGTTAATCCAAATAAATTACGCTCCAATTTTTTATCATTTATTTGAAATAAACTTCTAAAAATTGCTGGGATTCCAGGGATTTTTGATATAAACTTAATTAATGAAAATGTAACATAATGAATTTTTTCTGGATCAAAAAGAAAGAAAAATGGGCGGATTATACTTTTATACATATGGTAATGTTTGTGCAAAATTAATAAAAGCTAATTGATTCTAAAGAATTAATTAGAATGAATTAAAAGTTTATTCCTCATCTAAACTATCTGGCTCAGTTTCATTATTATTTTTAAGTTTTTTTGCTTTTCTACTTCCTTCATAAATATCATAGCGCACATAAACACAATCTAAATCACCATTTTTTAAAGGAATTCTTTTAGAAGTTCTTAAACCAACGTGTTTTATGGCTTCTTTATTTGAGGTAATAAACCAAACGGTAGAATCTGGATACCCTCCTTTTAAAGTATCTCCAATATTTTTATAGAACTGATTAATATCTATATCTAAACGTTCACCATAAGGCGGATTAAACAAAATAGTTGTTTTACCAAAAACTTCTTTAGCTGAATTGAAGAAATTTATATGATGTACACCTATAAACTCTGATAAATTTGCATTTTCAACATTTTCTTTTGCTTTTCTAACTGCAGAAGGAGCTTTATCAAATCCCATAATTTTAAAATGAGAATTGGTTATTTTCTTTAAAAGTACATCTTGAATTTTAAAATACAAATCTTTATCATAATCTTCCCAATTTTCAAAACCGAACTCTTTTCTATTAATATTTGCAGGAATATTATTAGCAATCATTGCTGCTTCAATTAAAATTGTTCCAGAACCACACATTGGATCAATAAAATTACAATCGCCTGTATATCCTGAAAGTAACACCAATCCAGCAGCCAATACTTCGTTTATTGGAGCAATATTTGTTAAATTTCTATATCCACGTTTATGCAAAGAATCACCAGAACTGTCTAAAGAAATAGAACATAAATCCTTTTGAATATGTACATGTATTTTTAAATCTGGATGCTTTACATCTACATTTGGTCTTTTATGGTACTTATGTCTAAAATAATCTGCAATAGCATCTTTAGATTTTAATGAAATATAATGTGAATTTGTAGTAAAATTTTTAGAGTTTACAACAGCACCAATTGCAAAAGTGCTATCCACACTCATAAAACGCTCCCATTCTATTTGTTGAATTTTTTTATACAAATCATCTTCGTCAGAAACTTTAAAACGTTTTATTGGTTTTAAAATTCGAATTGCAGTGCGCAACGCAATATTAGCTTTGTACATAAAACCTTTATCGCCAACAAATGAAACACTTCTTACACCAACCTCAACATCTTGAGCTCCTAAATTAGTTAATTCGGTTGCTAAAACTTCTTCCAAACCAAACATTGTGGTGGCAACCATTTTAAAATTATGATACATATCTTTTAATTTTTGCAAAAGTACTTAAATAATAAGGAAACTGTTACAAGTTTTTTAATGAAGACAATTTAAATAAAAAAATTAATAATTTGTTTGAAAGTATTGAAGCTAAAAGGTACTAAGAATAAGAGGTTACATATACATTCCTGTTTTTATGCAGCGTATTAATAAAAATATTGCCTTTAATTCAACTAAATAGTTTCAATTCATTATTTTTGCTCCCATTTTACAATTATGAATAAAAAAACAGAATGGTTTGCTTCTTGGTTTAACACCAGTTATTATCACGTTTTATATAAGCACCGAGACGACACCGAAGCTCAAGAATTTATTAAAAACGTAGTTTCTTTTTTAAACATAAAAAAGGATGCTGCACTATTAGATTTGGCTTGTGGAAAAGGAAGGCATTCAATTTTTTTAAACAAATTAGGATACAATGTAGTTGGTGCAGACTTATCTGAAAATAGTATATCTATTGCAAAAGAATTTGAAAATAAAACTTTGCATTTTGAAGTACACGATATGCGAAATTCATTTCAATCTAAATTTGATGTAATTTTAAATTTATTTACAAGTTTTGGTTTTTTTGAAGATGATAATGAAGATATTAAAATTTTAAAAAATATAAAAAACGGTTTAAACCCTAATGGAATTGCCATTATTGATTTTATGAATTCTAAAAAGGTAATTAAAAATTTAGTTGCTGAAGAAACTCAAAAGATTGATGGAATTACATTTAAATTAACACGTTACATTAAAAATGGGTTTATTGTAAAAGAAATTAATTTTGATATTGATGGAGAGCATCACACTTATTTTGAAAAAGTAAAATGTTTAGATTTAACAAAAATTAATTTATATTTAGATTCTGTTGGCTTTAAAATAAAACATACTTTTGGAAATTATCAATTGGAACCTTTTAATGAACATACCTCAGATCGCTTAATTTTAGTATTAGAATGACATATATAGCTCTTATTTTATCAGTTTTAGTTGGAATGGTAATTGTTTTTGGATTTAGACCTAGTGCTAAAACTGTGCAATTGTTGTTAGCATTTAGTGGTGCCTATTTATTATCTATTACAATACTTCACTTATTTCCTGAAGTATATGTTTCGGATAACCTAAATATTGGGCTTTTTATACTTTCTGGACTTTTATTACAATTAATTCTAGATTTTTTCTCGAAAGGAGCTGAACACGGACATATCCATGTTCAAGATAGCATTAATTTTCCTTGGGCATTATTTATTAGTTTAGGAATTCACGCATTTATGGAAGGTATTCCATTAGGTCACAATCACCACCATCACGAGCATTTGTTATGGGCAATTGTAATTCATAAAATTCCGATTGCAATTATTTTAGGCACCTTTTTTGTAAAGTCTAATATATCAAAATTACATGCAATACTGTTTTTATTGGTATTTTCTCTAATGTCTCCTTTAGGAACTTTAGCTGGAGGAAACATACCGTTTTTAATAACCTATAGAATTGAGATTACAGCAATAATAATTGGTGTTTTACTACATATTTCAACCATTATTTTATTTGAAACCTCTAAAAACCATGCATTTAACCTTTTTAAATTT
>Ga0193958_1000191_pt1 | contig 27232 bp, 29 predicted proteins | sample FB_1_MG_FD_140320 | JGI IMG/M metagenome (GOLD analysis project Ga0193958, IMG submission 140320) | Microbial mat bacterial communities from the Broadkill River, Lewes, Delaware, United States - FB_1_MG | ecosystem: Environmental > Aquatic > Freshwater > River > Microbial mats | place: USA... | reverse complement strand
TGCTAGAGAGTTTTTGAAATTTGAACCAAATGATATTTTAAAAGGTAAAATAATTGTAACTTTGTTTTTTGAAAACTCAACTAGAACAAGAAGTTCATTTGAAATTGCAGCAAAAAGATTAGGAGCTGAGGTTGTATCTTTAGATGTTGGAACATCTTCAACAAGTAAAGGTGAAACAATATTTGATACAGTTGCAAATATAAATGCAATGAAACCTGATGCTATTATTATTAGACATTCTGAGTGTGGTTTACCTGAATCACTTGCGGGATATGTTGATTGTCCTATTATTAATGCAGGAGATGGGAAACACGCTCACCCAACTCAAGCACTACTTGATTTATTTACTATCTATGAGCATTTTGATGGAAAAACTGATGGAAAAAGAATTGCAATAGTTGGAGATGTGAGAACTTCTAGGGTTGCTGGTTCTAATCGAAGATTATTGCCTAGATTTGGAATTGATGTAAGTTTTATTTCTCCTGAGTGTTTTAGGTATGAAGGAGATGATTTTAAAACTTATATTACTATTTCAGAAGTAATTGACCAGTTGGATGTGATTATGAGTTTAAGAACACAACTTGAAAGACATAATCAAGTTTATTTTGAATCTTTAAATGAGTATGCAAAAGATTTCTGTATTACTGAAGAAGTTATGGGAGATAGAAATATTTTACTTTTACACCCAGGTCCTGTAAATAGAAATGTTGATATTTCAGATGAAATGTTAAAAGACCCTAGATGTAAGGTTTTACAACAAGTTACAAATGGTGTTGCAATAAGAGCTGCAGTTCTTAAAAAACTAATCTTAGGTTAATTTGAGCAAAGAATTAATAAAAGAAAAACTAAATAAATTTGGCCAAGAATTAGAGCCATTTTTATTTGTTTTATCTTATGACTTATCAAAGTTTTATATCCAAAAACTTTCACTTCTTCCAGATAGTATAAAATTTGAATTAAATTCAAAAGATACTATTAAATCGAACTCAAAAACAAAAATAGAAAAATTTCCAATATCTTTTTGCGAGTACAAAAAAAAATTTGATATATTGCAAGAAGAGATAAAAAATGGAAATACATATTTAAGTAATTTAACTTCAAAAACTAAAATAGAAACTTCTTACTCTTTAGATGAAATATACAAAAATGTTCATGCAAAATTTAAATTGAGATTTAAAAATAATGATGATAACTTTGTATGTTTTTCTCCTGAAAGATTTATTGAAATTAAAAAAAATAAAATTTCAACATATCCTATGAAAGGGACAATTGATTCCTCAATTGCTAATGCCCAAGCAAAGATATTAGGTGATATTAAAGAAATGGCTGAACACACTATGGTTGTGGATTTACTTAGAAATGATTTAGGAATAATTGCTTCAAATGTTAGAGTAGATAAATTTAGATTTGTAGAAAAAATAAATGCAGGAAATAAAAAGTTACTTCAAGTTAGCTCACAAATATCTGCCCACTTAGAACCCAACTGGAATGAGAGAATAGGGGATATTTTAACATCAATTTTACCTGCAGGTTCAATTACTGGAACTCCTAAGAAAAAAACTGTGGAAATATTAGAAAGTCTTGAATCTTATGAAAGAGATTTTTACACCGGAGTTTTTGGAATTTTTGATGGAAAAAATTTAGATAGTGCTGTGATGATAAGATTTATTGAAGAGAATACTAAAGGTGAGAAGTTTTATAAAAGTGGTGGAGGAATTACTTGTGATTCAAATGCATTACATGAATATGAAGAACTTCTTGATAAAATTTATTTACCCTTTTAGGAGCTAATTTGGAATCAGTAAAATATTTTGAAACAATAAAATGTGAAGACTTTGAAGTTTATAATTTATCTTATCATAATAAAAGAATTGCAAATACAATTGGACTAAATATAGATTTACAAGAGTATATTTATCCACCAAGTGAAGAACTTTTAAGGTGTAAAGTTATTTATGATGAAAGCGGAATTTTAAGTGTAGATTATTTCCCTTATAATAAAAGGGAAATTAGAAGTTTTAAATTAATTTTTGATGATGAAATATCTTATGATAAAAAATATTTAAATAGGGAAGGGCTTAATAATCTTTTTAATTTAAAAGATGATTGTGATGAAATAATCATAATTAAAAATGGCATTGTTACAGATACATCAATTGCAAATATTGCTATAAATTATGAAAATTCTTGGATATGTTCAAATATATCATTATTAGAAGGTACTACAAAAAATAGATTATTAGAAGAGCGACAACTACTTTTAAAAGATATAACAGTGGATATGTTAGAAAACTCTTCGCAAATAGCTTTAATGAATGCTATGATAGGTTTTGATATTTTAAAGGATTATTCTTTTAAATTATAAACACGATTTAAAAGTTTATCCCACTTATCCTCTTTCCCCCAGTTTATTTTAACTTTTTTTAAAAATTTATTTTGGTTAAATTTATATGCATCTATTTCATTAAACGCAAATTTAGGAATTAGTTTTTTTCTTTTTGTAAATGGAATTACCTTTGAACTGAGATTATCTAACACTAGTGGTGAAGTATTTTTGTCATTTACATACAAAAGAACCATATGTGAGTTTTTTTCACCTTTTATATTTACAACTGCAAAATATAAGTTTTCTTTTTTTATTCCTAATTCAAGAAGTGTAAAATATTTAGTAATCGCATAATCTTCACAATCCCCATGTCCTTGAATTAAAAACTCTTTAGGTGTTGCCCAATAATCAATTGATGAATTTTTTGCAATATCCTGTGCTGGAAGAATTTTATTTACAAATGAATTTACATGGGATAATTTTCTTATTAGTTCAAAATCTACTACGTTCTCTTTTAGATCTTCATATTTTTTCAATCTATTTACAATAAATGATTTTTTTGAAGAGTTATTTATATATTTAATGTCATCATTATTGAGTTTAAATTCATAAGCATATATATTATTAATAATAAAAATTATAAGGAAAATAGTTCGTTTCATAGGGTATAATAGCAAGAAATATTTAAAATAGGTATTAATTATGATAAAAGATATTATAGAAAATAACGATTACAAAAATTTAGTAACAAAGCAAATAAAAGAAACAATAATTTTTTTAATGAATAATAATCAAGAGTTCTCAATAACAGCAAATATTGACCCTATTGTATTTACTCCTGATTTACCAAAAGTAATAAAGGATCAACTAAATAAATATTCACTATTTGTATTAAGTAATTATACATATACGACAATTATATTAAATGATGAGTTTATTACATTTGAAGCTGGATTTGGTAGTGAAAACTTTGGAAGTGTTGTTAAAATACCATTACATTCTGTTTTTCAAATAATTGTTGATGAATCAATTTTATATATAAATTCTGTGGCAACTGTTGATAAGTTTAACAAAAATATAGTATTAAATTCAATGAATGTTTTTAAAAAGAATCCTAATAATAAAAAATTTAATTAAAGATAATAATTGAAATATATAAATGAAATAAAAAAAGCATTTGAAGTTTCAATTCCTGTTATGATGGGTTATGGTGTTTTAGGCTTTGCTTTTGGATTATTATTAGTGTCATTTGACTATCCATGGTATTTAGCTCCTATAATGTCTTTATTTATTTATGCTGGGGCTTTACAGTTTGTGGCAATTAATTTTTTTAATGTAAAAGCTGGAATGATTGATATTGCAATTGCATCTTTTTTTGTAAATATTAGACAATCTTTTTATGGTTTATCATTGTTAAAAAGATTTAATAAAACGGGGAAATTGAAATCATATTTAATATTTGGTTTAACAGATGAAACTTATGCATTACTTACTACAATAAAAGATGATGAATCGTTAAACAAAAGATGGTATTATTTCTTTTTAACTGCATTTAATCAGTCATATTGGTTTTTAGGTTCAACTTTAGGTGCAATAATTGGTTCAAATATAAAGTTTAATACAGCAGGTTTAGAATTTTCTCTTACAGCGTTATTTGTTGTTTTATGTATCGAACAATATAAAAATTTGAAAAATCTTACTCCTTTTTTAATTGGACTTTTCGCTTCAGTTTTTTCGTTAATTTTTATTCCTAGTGATAAGATGTTAATTGTATCAATTATTATTGCTTTAATTCTTTTATTCTCTTTTAGAAAAGCAGTTGAAAATGAGTAGTTATGAAATATATATTGCAATTGCAATAATGGCTTTCGTAAATTTTTTTACAAGGGTCTTCCCATTTTTATTTTTTAGGAAAAAAGAATCTCCATCTTATATTTTATTTATTGAAAGATTTTTTCCTCCTGTAATTATGACTATACTTATAGTATATAGTATAAAAGATGTAGACTTTACAGTATTGCCATATGGATTAAAAGAAGTTGGTTCAATTTTGTTTACAGGAATTTTACATATTACATTGAAAAATTATTTGGTTTCTATATTTAGTGGGACAATATTTTATATGTTTTTAGTTCAGTATTTTTAGTTTTTAAAAGTAAAAAAAATATAAGGTGAAAACCTTATATTTATTAATTTTTTGGTGAAAATTTAAATAGTGCTGAACCCCAAGTAAGTCCACCACCAAAGGCGTCAAATAAAACTGTATCGCCTTTTTTAATTTTACCTTGCTCAAATGCGTAGTTCATTGCCATTGGAATAGAAGCAGCTGATGTATTACCATATTTATCTACAGTTACAACAGTTTGTTCTTCATTAAATCCTAAAGCATCACCTACAGCTTTTATGATTCTATAGTTTGCTTGATGAGGAATAAAATGTTTTATGTCCTCATTTGATAGATTATGTTTTTTCATCATTACTTCAACATCTGACGTTAATGTTCTAACAGCAAGTTTGAAAGTTTCGTTACCTTTCATTTTGATGCAAGCCATTTTATTATCTAAAACTTCTTGGCTACATGGATGTTTACTTCCACCACCAGCTGTTTTTATTAAATCTTCATAATTTCCATCACTTGAACAATTTACATCAATAATTGCTTCATCTTTGTTATCAGTTGCAGAAATAATTGCTGCGCCTGCACCATCTCCAAAAATAAAACATGTTCCTCTGTCTGTATAATCTAAAATTGAAGAATAAGTTTCAGCTCCAACGATTAGTACATTTTTTTTCATACCTGATTCAACAAATGCTTTTGCAACTGAAGTTGCATAAACAAATCCAGTACAAGCAGCACTTATATCATAAGCCATAACAGGAGGAAGTCCAAGTTTTGATGCAATTAGACAAGCAGTTGAAGGCATACATAGATAATCTGGAGTTACAGTTGCACATATTACTAAATCAATATCTTCTTTAGCAATTCCAGCTCTATCAATCGCAACTTGTGCTGCTTTTGCTCCTAAATCAGATGAAGCTTCATCAACTTCAGAAATTCTTCTTTCTTTAATACCAGTTCTTTTAGTAATCCATTCGTCACTTGTATCAATAATTTTTTCAAAATCTGCATTTGTCATAATCTTTGGAGGAATATAAGCTCCAATAGATCTAAAAGCTGCATATGTCATTTACATATCCTTAATTTGATATAGTAAAATTTAGTCTTCTAAATTAGTACTATATTTCGCTAATCTCTGTTCAATGATATCATCTAAATTAGATGATGCGGCATTGATTGCTTGGAATATTGCATTTTGTATTGCTTTTGGATTTGATTTTCCATGGGCAATAATAACAGGTGCTTTTACTCCAAGAAGTGGAGCTCCACCATATTCTGCATAATCAACTCTTACTTTTAAGTTTTTAAATACTTTTCTCATAAGAACTGCACCAGCAATAGAAATTAGTGATCTTTTTAAATTTTTCTTAATGATTTTACCGATTGTATCTGCAACACCTTCGGCTGTTTTTAAAAGAATATTTCCTACAAATCCATCACAAACAACAACATCAACAGTACCTTTAAAGATATCACTACCTTCAACGTTTCCTGCAAATCCTGGAACTTTTGTAATTAATTTATAAGCTTCTTTAGTAACTTCATTACCTTTACTTTCTTCTTCACCATTACTTAATAATCCAACAATTGGTTCATCAAGCATTAATACATACTGTGCATAAACTTGACCCATAACTGCAAACTCAAATAAGTTTTTTGCATCACTATCAACATTTGCACCAACATCTAAAACTAAAGTATTTTGGTTTTCACTTGTTGGCATTAATGTTGCAATAGCAGGTCGGCTAACACCTTTGATTCTTCCAATTCTTAATGTAGCTAGAGACATTGAAGCACCAGAATGTCCAGCAGATACAACAGCATCAGCTTTTCCTTCTCTTACTAGTTCAACAGCTTTATATATTGTAGAATCTTTTCTTTTTAATGCATCAGTTGCTGAATCACTCATACTTATTACATCTTCTGTATGTAGTATTTCAATTCTTGATAAAAAGTTTTGTGGAATTAAAGGTAAAAGTTCATCTTTTTTACCAACTGCGATTGCAGTGAAGTTATTATTTTTTTTAAGTGCAGCTATTAAGCCATCTATTATAGGTTCAGGACCGAAGTCCCCACCCATAGCGTCTATTGCAACTTTTAGCATTAGTTTTTGTATTCACCAGTATTTGGATTAACCATATGAGGCATTTTCCAAGAACCATCAACGTCTTTTACAGGTTTTTTTAATGTAATTTTGTAATGTGTTCTTCTTTTTGCTGCTCTAGTATGAGATACTCTTCTCTTAGGTACTGCCATTTTATTTCTCCTTAAAATTCTTTTTCAAATTCATCACCATCTTGTAAACAAGATTCACATAGGTGATAATCACTCTTTATAGAAGCTAGTTCACTTTGTATTAATTCATCAAAGTCAACTATGCTATTTTCTATTTCTATAACCAAATCTTCGCATTCTTTGTTTTTGTATATACCATCACTTAATAAAAAATCTAACTTTTCATCAACAATGACATTTTCAGTAATTCCACATCTGCTACAATCTACATCAGTATTACCTATTAACACTGCGTCGATTTTTGCTAACGATTGCGATATTTTACAAAAAGTACCTTCAATTTTAACTGAATCGCTCTCAACAAGCAAGTCTTGCGGCGTTGAAGGTAGTTTCTTAAATTCTATTTTCATTATAAATTATATTAATTAACTAATAATTAACAAATTTCTCTTTGTGCGAAAAAGAAATTAATTTCATTTTCTGCATTTTCTAATGAATCAGAACCATGTACTGCATTTGCATCAATTGATTCAGCGAAATCTGCTCTGATTGTTCCAGCAGCAGCTTCTTTAGGATTAGTAGCTCCCATTAAATCTCTGTTTATAGTCATTGCATTTTCACCTTCTAAAACAGTTACAACAACTGGTCCAGAAATCATAAATTCAACTAAATCCCCAAAGAAAGGTCTTTCAGCATGTACAGCATAAAAAGCTTCAGCATCAGCTTTGCTTAATTGCATTTTTTTAGTTGCAGCAATTCTTAATCCAGCAGATTCAAATCTATCTAAGATTTTTCCTACTACATTTTTAGCTACAGCGTCTGGTTTGATGATTGATAGTGTTTGTTCCATTACTTATATTCCTCGATTTTTTTTAAGTCGCGGATTATAACTAAAAAATAAAAAAAAGGCAAGTAGTTAAAACTACTCGCCTTTTTTTAAAATAAAATTTGATTAAATTTTAATGAGAATTAGTCTTCAACACAAGGTGTTCCAGCAGCCCCTCTGTCTTCTTTTTCAACAGAACCTGAACCTACTTCATCCCATACGATACATCCCTCAGTTGGACATGCATCAGCACATGCTGGTGCGTCATTGTGTCCTACACATTCAACACATTTGTCAGCATAAACATAATATACATCTTCACCAGTTGGGTTCTCATCATTATCAACGATCGCTTCTACTGGACACTCGTCTAAACAAGCATCACAACTAATACAAATATCAGTAATTCTTACTGCCATAGTAAATCTCCTTATAAAATTTAGAAAACTTTATCACAGTAAATATAAAATTATCTTTAAAACAAAAAAAATGTCAATAATCAATACTATTTGTAACATAAAGGAAACAATATTAAATTTTAAAATTAATTTAAATATATAATTTTAAGAAAAGAATTAGATTAAAGGATAAAATTTATTATAAGACAATTTTTTTTATAAATTTTAAAATTTAAGGAAACTAACAGTTTCTTTAAATGGATTTTGTTATATAATTTTACTACACAAAAAATTAATTTTAAAAGGATTTAAATATGTTAGTAACAAAAAAAGCTCCAGATTTTACAGCAAAAGCTGTACTTGCAGATGGTCAAATTGTAGATAATTTTAACTTATATGAAAACATTGGTGAAAAAGGTGCAGTATTATTCTTCTACCCACTAGACTTCACATTTGTTTGTCCATCAGAAATCATTGCATTCTCTAAAAGAATTGAAGATTTTTCTTCAAGAGGAATTTCAGTAATTGGTTGTTCAGTTGATTCTCAATTCTCACACTTTGCTTGGAGAGAAACTGCTGTTGAAAATGGTGGAATTGGAAGAGTTAAATTTCCATTAGTTGCAGACCTTTCAAAATCAATCTCAAGAGATTACGATGTATTATTTGGAGAATCAGTTGCTTTAAGAGGTTCTTTCTTAATTGACAAAGATGGAACAGTTAGACATGCAGTAATAAATGACTTACCATTAGGAAGAAATATTGACGAAATGATTAGAATGGTTGATACTATGATTTTCACTAATGAGCATGGTGAAGTTTGTCCTGCTGGATGGACTAAAGGTGACGAAGGTATGAAAGCTTCTACTGAAGGTGTTGCAGAATACTTAGCAAAAAATGAAGGTAACTTATAATATTTATTTTTTCGTTATTAAAAAGGTATCAATTTTAATTGATACCTTTTTTTATGTTTATTAATTTTATTGACAAATTTTTAAATAAAGACTACAATTACACTATTACTATAGAAAAACTACGAATATACTAACAATAACTACATAACTTTTATGTAAAATCAAAGGTAAACATTACTCATGGAAGAGTCTAAAACTCAAACTAAAACTAAAACAACAGCCGCTGCAAAAAAGGCTAGAACTCATATTCCTGTTGAAGGTTATAAAATTGAACAGTTAAGAGAACTTACTTTAGAGCAACTTTTAAATATAGCGAAAGAGTTGGATGTCGAAAATCCCCAAGAATTAAAAAGACAAGATTTAATGTTTAATATTCTTAAATCTCAAATTGATGCGGGTGGATTTATTTTATTTACTGGTATCTTAGAGATAAAAGAGGGTGGATTTGGTTTCTTAAGAGCAATTGATGGAAATTTCTCTGATACATCTAATGATTCTTATGTTAGTGCAACTCAAATTAGAAAGTTTGCACTTAGAACTGGAGATATTGTTTCAGGACAAGTTAGACCTCCAAATAAAGAGAGTGAAAAATATAATGCTTTATTAAAAATAGAAGCTATTAATTACCTACCTGTAAAAGAATCAAAAAATAGACCATTATTTGATAACTTAACTCCTTTATATTCAACTGATAGATTCAAATTTGAATATGACTCAGGAAGAATGACTGGAAGAATGCTTGATTTATTTGCTCCTATGGGTAAAGGTCAAAGAGGACTTATTGTTGCTCCTCCTAAAACTGGTAAAACAGAATTATTAAAAGAATTAGCTCATGGTATTTCTAGAAATCATCCAGAAGTATCTTTAATGGTTTTATTAATTGATGAAAGACCAGAAGAAGTAACAGATATGCAAAGAAGTGTAAAAGGTGAAGTTTACTCTTCAACTTTTGATTTACCTGCACATAATCATGTTAGGGTTGCTGAAATAGTTATTGAAAAAGCTAAAAGACTTGTAGAAATGAAAAAAGATGTAGTTATTTTACTTGATTCTATCACTAGATTAGCAAGAGCTTATAATACTGTAACACCATCTTCTGGAAAAGTTCTTTCTGGTGGGGTTGACGCAAATGCTTTACATAAACCAAAAAGATTTTTTGGTGCTGCTAGAAATATTGAAGAAGGCGGAAGTTTAACAATTATATCTACTGCGCTTATTGAAACTGGTTCAAAAATGGATGAAGTAATTTTTGAAGAGTTTAAAGGTACTGGTAATAGTGAAGTTGTATTATCAAGAAATGCCGCAAATAAAAGAGTTTATCCAGCTCTTGATATTATTAAATCAGGAACTAGAAAAGAAGAATTACTTCTTACTCCAGATATTTTACAAAAAACTTGGATACTTAGAAATGCAATTGCTTCTATGGATGAAGTTGAAGCTCTTAAATTCTTATATTCAAAAATGCAAAAAACAAAAGATAACGAAGAATTCTTTAACTCAATGAATGAATAACAGAAGTGCTTTTGCACTTTTGCTATTTTAATTACTCTTTTATCTCAATAAATTACACAATAATTATCTTTTAACAAATCTCTTATTCATTTTTTAATACTATTGCATCCTTGATAAGGATAAAAATTGATTAGTATTAAAAATTTGAATAAACATTATGGTGATATAAAAGTTTTAAATAATATTTCTATTGATATAAAAAAAGGTGAAATTTTTGCAATCGTTGGTCATAGCGGTGCTGGAAAATCTACACTAATGAGATGTATTAATGGATTAGAAGAATATACTGATGGTTCATTAATAGTTAACAATAAAGAAATTAAAAATTTAAGAAAAAATGAATTAAGAGAGTTTAGAAAAAATATTGGAATGATATTTCAACATTTTTCATTAATTCAAAGAAAAACTGTATTTGAAAATATTGCTTTGCCTATGCAACTTTGGGGATATAAAAAAGAAGAAATTTCTAAAAAAGTAAAAGAATTATTAGTATTAGTTGGATTAGAAGAAAAAACTGATGTTTTTCCTAACCAATTAAGTGGTGGGCAAAAACAAAGAGTTGCAATTGCTAGAGCGCTAACTCTTAATCCTGATATTTTACTTTCAGATGAAGCTACATCTGCACTTGATCCAAATACTACTACTTCTATTTTAAATTTATTAAAACAGATAAATGAAAAATTGAATATTACAATTGTTTTAGTAACACATGAAATGGAAGTTGTAAAACAAATAGCACAAAAAGCACTTTTGTTGGAACATGGAAATATTATAGGTTTTGATGATACCGAAGAACTATTTTTAAAACCAGATGTTAAAATGAAAGAGTTTTTAGGTGAAACAGAGGTTGTACCTAAAATGGGTGTAAATATAAAAATATATTTTCCAAAAGATAATGTATTTCAATCATTTATTACAAAAATGGCAAGAGAACTTAATATGGATTTTAATATTGTTTGGGGAAAACTTGAAGAGATAAATGGTCATATTGTTGGCAACATGGTTATAAATATTGAAAATGAGAAAGAAGAATTAGTTATAGACTATATAAAAGAACATGATATTGTTTGGGAGGTTATATAATGTTTGATATTTTATTACCTGCTCTTGGCGAGACTGTTTATATGTCTTTTGTTTCTACATTTTTTGCAATTGTTATAGGTTTTATTTTAGCAATTATTTTAACACTTACTTCAAAAGGTGGATTAAGAGAAAATTTAAAAATATACTCAATACTTGATGTAGTTATAAATACTCTTAGATCTTTTCCTTTTATTATATTGATGATAGTTTTATTCCCGCTTACTAAATTTTTAATAGGAAAAAGTATAGGGACAACCGCTGCTATTATTCCTCTTACAATTGGAGCTGCACCTTTTATTGCAAGATTAATTGAAAGTGCATTTAAAGAGGTTGATAAAGGAGTTGTTGAAGCAGCGAAATCATTTGGAGCAAGTGATTTTCAAATCATATTTAAAGTGATATTAGTAGAAGCATTACCTTCTATTATTTCAGCAATAACTTTAACTTTAATTACTGTTATTGGATTTTCAGCAATGGCAGGAGCTGTTGGTGGTGGAGGTTTGGGCGATGTTGCTATTAAATATGGTTACTATAGATTCCAAACAGAAACTATGCTTTATACTGTACTAATTTTAATCGCCTTAGTACAAATAGTTCAAAGTTTAGGCGATTATTTATATAAAATTACAAAAAAATAAAGGAAAAAATTTATGTTAAAAAATATTTTGAAATTTGCAATTACAGGTGCAGTTGCCTTAGGACTTACTGCTTGTATGGATTCAAAAGAGAAAAAAGAAGTAAAAGTAGAAGAGAAGCAAACAGTTATAAAAGTTGGAGCAACTCCTGTTCCTCACGTTGAGATTTTAGAAGCAGTAAAACCATTATTAAAAGCTAAAGGTTATGATTTACAAATTGTAGAATTTACAGATTATGTAACTCCAAATATTGCAGTTAATGAAGGTGAATTAGATGCTAATTTTTTTCAGCACGTTCCATATTTAAATGAATTTAATAAAAATAAAAATACTGATTTAGTAAAAACTGTAAATGTTCATTTAGAGCCTATGGGATTATATTCTAAAAAAATCAAAGTATTAGAGAATTTAGCTGATGGTGCTACAATTGCAGTTCCTAATGATCCAACAAATGAAAGTAGAGCTTTAGATATTTTAGTTAAACAAGGTCTTTTAAAATTTAAAGATGTTGATTTTAAAACAGTAGTTGATATTATTGATAATCCAAAAAATCTAAAAATTAAAGAGTTAGATGCTCCTCAATTACCAAGAGTTTTAGATGAAGTTGATGCTGCGATTATAAATACAAACTATGCACTTGCTGCTAATTTAAATCCATTAAAAGATGCCATAGTTATTGAATCAAAAGATTCACCTTATGCAAATATAGTTGCTGTTAAAAAAGGAAATGAAAATAAAGATTATATAAAAGCTTTAGATGCTGCAATTAATTCTGAAGAGATCAGAAAATTTATAAAAGAAAAATATCAAGGTTCAATTGTAGAAGCTTTTTAAAACATTTAGACAAGAGTTAATTCTTTAACAAATTAGTTATACTCTTTTAGATATAATTTTGAAATTTTATTAAAGGTTTTATTTGAAAGTAGGTGTATTTGATTCGGGACTAGGAGGGTTAACTGTTGTTAGTGCCATTCAAAAACTATTTAAAGGGGCAGAGCTTTATTATATAGCAGATACTGCTTATGCTCCTTATGGCGAAAAGACTCCTCAACAAATATTAGATAGATGTGATAATATAACTTCATATTTAATAAAAAATTATGGAATAGAAGCTTTGATTGTTGCTTGTAATACAGCAACATCAGCTGCTATTGTACATTTAAGAGAAAAATTTCCTTCTTTAATATTAGTAGGAACAGAACCTGGAATTAAACCTGCAATTTTAAATACAAAAACATCAAGTATTGGAGTATTAGCTACTCCTGCTACATTAAAAGGTGATAAATATCAACTTTTAGTAAATGAATTATCTACAATTAAAAACGTAAAACTTTATGAACAAGCTTGTATAGGTTTAGTTGAACAGATAGAAAAAAATGAGATTAATACTCAAAAAACTTTTGATATGTTAGAAAACTGGTTAATACCTATGAAAAATAATGATGTTGACACAATTGTTTTAGGTTGTACTCATTATCCTTTAGTTGGTGATATAATAAGAAAAATAATGGGTGAAAATATCACTTTGATTGAAACAGGTGATGCAATAGCAAATAGACTAAAAATCTTGAGTGAAAGTAAAGGGCATCTAAATAATGGCACTTTAAAAATAAATATTTGTCACACAGGAGAAATATCAATTAATATGATAGAAAAAATTTTAGAAGATAAAAATATAGAAGTTAGGAAATGCACAATATGAGTGAACAAATTTTAGAAAAAAAAGTTTTAGCCTTAAAATATAGACCACATAGATTTGAAGACTTAGTAGGTCAAAGTACTGTTTCTCAAACTTTGTCTTTGGCACTTGATTCAAATAGATTATCACATGCATATCTTTTTTCAGGTCTTCGAGGAAGTGGTAAAACTAGTACCGCTAGAATTATGGCTAAAGCTTTATTATGTAGTGAGGGACCAACTTCTAAACCTTGTGAAGTTTGTGACAATTGTAAAAGTGCAAATTCAAATAGACATTTAGATATTATAGAAATGGATGCAGCTTCAAATAGAGGTATTGATGATATTAAAGATTTAATTGAGCATACAAAATATAAACCAAGTAGTGCAAGATTTAAAGTATTTATTATCGATGAAGTTCATATGCTTACAACACAAGCTTTTAATGCTTTACTTAAAACTTTAGAAGAACCTCCTGGATTTGTAAAATTTATTTTAGCAACAACTGATCCTTTAAAACTTCCTGCAACAATTCTTTCTAGAACTCAACATTTTAGATTTAATAAAATTGCTCAAAGTGATGTAATACATCATTTAGCACATATATTAAATGAAGAAAATATTGATTATGAAAAAGATGCTTTAGAAATCGTATCAAGAAGTGGGCAAGGAAGTTTAAGGGATACTTTAACACTACTTGACCAAGCTATAATTTTTTCTAAAGGTAGAATTACAACTTCAAGTGTTGTAGATATGCTAGGACTTATTGATCCAAAAGTTATGGATAATTTATTTTCTGTTGTTTTAAGTAAAGGCGATATTATTCCAATTGTTAGAGATTTAGAAGTTTATGAAGTTTCTCAAATTTGTGATGAAATGACTATTTATTTAAAAGATAAAATGATTTCAAAAGATACAAAATTTGATTTGCTTTTATTTGATAGATTTTTTAGAATATTAAGTGATGCTAAACATCTTTTAGCAATAAATAGTGATGGGGGATTTGTCTTAATTTTAACATTATTAAAAATGATAGAAGCTACAAATATTAAAACTATTGATGACATCATAAATCAGGTTGAAAAAATTGAAGCAAAAGTTATTGTTGAAGAGAAAAAAATTGAGCAAGTAATAACAGAAGTTTCTCCTCAAATCAAAGAAATAAGTCCTCAAATAGATGAAGTTATTACTCCAAAAATTGAAGAGAAAGTTGAAGAAAAAATTCAAGAAAGTATTGAAGTTAATCCTTTTGAGCAAATTAGTGAACCAGAAACAAAAATAGAAGAAGTTACACCTTTTGATGAAGTTTTAGTTCAATCAAATAATATAGTTAATTTAGATATCACTGATAGTATTGAAACTGTTGATTATTCAACTCCTTTTGATGATTTACCTATAACAAAAGAAGAACCTAAAATTGAATTAAAAGAAGAAATTAAAGTTGAAGATAATGATATTTATGTTGAACCTATTGTTGAAGAGCAAGTATATGTAAATAGTAATTCAGATATTGAAGTAGTTCCTTTTGAAGAAGAAATACAAGATGATGAAGAACAAAGAAATGAATTGTATGAGCAATTAACTGCAAAAATTTATGATAGAGACTATACCTTAGGAGAGTGTTTTGAAAAGAACTTTATCTTTAATGGGTATGAAGATAATAAACTCTATATAATTTCACATGCCCAAGATGAAGAAAGAAAGTTTTTATATAAATATTTTGGCTTAATTAGAACATTTGCGCAAGATGTTTTTGGCAATGAAGTTGAATTAGATTTTACAAAAAAAGAGCCTCAAATAGAGCAAAAAAAAAAAGATGAAATAGTTGAAACAGTAAAAGAAAATATTGAAGAAGAATCAAAAGAAGAGTCAGAAGAAGAGAGTGGTTCAATGCTAGAATCAATTGAAATGAGTGCAGGATGTGTAGCTGATATGCATAAAAGTTCAGCTCCAACACCAGCTCAAAGAGAATTACAACTAAATGATATTATAAACTCAAAAATGTTAGATAGGGCAAAAGAGTTATTTGATGTTAAAAAGATTACAGTAAAAAGTAGAAGTTAAATTATTAACTATTTATTAATTTAAAAAAGATAGACTAATTACTTAATTTAAAAAAGGATAGGTTTAATGAAAAAAATTTCAAAAGTATTATCAATTAGTATTTTATTAGCATCATCTTTATTTGCAAACAGTGATAAGGATATTATAGAGTTTGAAAAAAGTAGAATATCTCAAAATCCAAATGTAAAAGTAAATACGGTTACTTTAAATACAAAAAAAGAGCTTCCTCTTGCAGGTTGGAATGGATATATCTTAGATGTAAATGCAGTTGTTCAAGGTAAAGAGATAAATGTAAAAGATATTCTTTTTTCTGATGGTAGATATATCTCTTTAGATTTAATTGATTCAAAAAATGGAAGATCTTTAAAAGATTTAGTTACTCCTTCATTAACAGCTAAATATTATAATAAAGAAAAATTAATAGCAGGAAATCATAATGCAAAAGATAAAATTGTGGTTTTCTCTGATCCATTATGTCCATTTTGTATGGATTATGTTCCAGATGTAATTAAATATGTTAATAAACATAGTGATTCTATTGCACTTTATTATTATCATTTCCCATTAACAAGACTTCATCCAGCAGCAGAGCCGTTATCTAGAATTATGGAAGTTGCAAGACATAAAGGAATGAAAGATATAGAACTAAAAGTTTATGAAGCTGATTGGGATAAATACTTTACAAATAAATCAACTGATGAAAAGAAAATATTAGAATCTTTTAATAAAGAGTTTAAAACAAATATTAAATTAGAAGAAATTACAGCAAAAAAAGTAAAAGATAGTCTTAAAATGGATAACCAATTAGGTGAAGAAGTTATGGTACAAGGAACTCCAACAATATTTGTTAATGGTGTAAAAGATGCACAAAAAACTAAATACGAAACATTAGGAAAAAAATAAATTTATTAAGAGGTAAAAAATGGATAAATTAGTAATTGCAACAAGAAGAAGTCAACTAGCCCTTTGGCAATCTGAATATATAAAAGCTAAACTTAAGGAACACTACCCAAATATGGAGATTGAACTTCAAGAGTTCGTAACTAAAGGGGATAAAATACTTGATGTTCCTTTAGCTAAAATTGGAGGGAAAGGTTTATTTACAAAAGAGCTTGAGGTTGCTATGTTAGAGGGAAATGCTCATTTAGCAGTTCACTCTCTTAAAGATGTTCCAACTAAATTTGAAGATGGATTACAACTTGCTGCAGTTACAAAAAGATTTGATCCAAGAGATGCTTTACTTAGTAATAAATATTCTTCAATTGATGAACTTCCTCAAGGTGCAGTTATTGGAACTACAAGTCTTAGAAGAAGAATGGCAATAAAGATGCTAAGACCAGATATTGAACTTAAGGATTTAAGAGGAAATATCAATACTAGAATTGCAAAACTTAATGCTGGTGAATATGATGCAATTATTCTAGCATCAACTGGAGTTCAAAAGTTAGGAATTGAAAATGAAGTTAAATACTTCACACCAATTTCAACTGATGATATGATTCCTTCAATGGGACAAGCAACACTTGGTATTGAAACTACAAATGACCCTAAAGTATTAGAGATTGTTTCTGTATTAAACGATAAAGATGCACATATTGAATCAACAATTGAGCGAAGTTTTGTTGATACATTACAAGGCGGTTGTCAAGTTCCTATTGGTGTAAAAGCAACTATTATTGATGAGCATTCAATTAGAGTTCAAGCAATTGTAGGTTTACCAGATGGAACAGAATCTATTAGTGAAGATATAACAGCAGATATTGATGAATTTGAGACAATTGGGCAAAATTTAGCTCAAACTTTTATTGATCAAGGTGCAAAAGAGTTGTTAGAAAGAGCAGAGCAATTAGCTTTTAAATAAATCATAAAAAGGAGAGATTATTATGAGAATTATTAAAGAAGAGACAGTTTTTTGTTTAGTTGATGTACAAGATAGACTTTATCCACATATGACTAATAAAGATGAAATTGAGAAAAATCTTATTACGCTACTAAAAGGTTTAAAGGTGCATGAAATTCCTTTTATTGTGAATGAACAATACAAAAAGGGTATAGGTGAAACAATTCCTTCTTTAAAAGAAATTGTTAATGATGATCCTCATTTTGAAAAAACAACATTTTCTTGTTGTAAAAATGAACCAACTTTAGAAGCTATAAAAGCTAGCAATAAAAAGTTTGTAATTGTTGCTGGAATTGAAACTCATGTTTGTGTTTTACAAACTTGTATTGATTTATTAGAAGCTGGTTTACAGCCTGTTCTTGTAACTGATTGTGTTACTTCAAGAAAACAAAAAGATACAGATATGGCAATCTCTAGATTAGTTCAAGCTGGGGTTATTCCAACAACTTATGAATCTTTATTATTTGAATTAACAGTAAATGCTAAAAATCCAGTGTTTAAAGAAATTTCTGCATTAGTAAAATAAGAGTTTACTCTTATTTTACTATAGTATTTTTCCCAGCTTTTTTTGCCTTATACATTTTTTTATCTGCAAGACTTAGAATCTCATTATAATTATTAAATTTTTTATCAAACTCAACTAATCCAATACTTAATGTGATTTCTCCATATTTAGTAGTTATAAATTTCTCAGATGTTTTTTTCATAATTCTTGCTAGATATTCATATGAGTATTTAAGGGGTGTATCAATACTTATAATACAAAACTCTTCCCCACCTAATCTGAAAATATAGTCAATACCTTTTCTTGATTCATCAGTTAAAATATTTGCAAAGTATTTAAGTACAAAATCTCCACCATCGTGACCAAATTTATCATTAATATTTTTGAAATTATCAATATCTATATAAGCTAAAGTTGCTTTAGTTGTATCTCTTTTGATTCTAGAAAAAAGATTTGAGCACATTTTTGCAAAAAATCTTCTATTATAAAGATTTGTTAATGTATCTCTTACTACTAACTCTTCAAGTTGTTTTCTTATCTCTTGATTCTCTTTTTCTAATTTTAATCTTTTTGTTTCTCTTTGAAGTTTACTAGAGTAAATTAGTGCAATATCGTTTAATTCATCTGGTAATTCTCTAATCTCTTTTGAATAAATAGCAATGTGACCAACACATTTATTCTCATCATTTGTAATTGGGATACCATAGAAACTTTGAAACTTTTCGTCTAATAAATCTAAAAAGTTATATTGAACATTTTGAGTTATTTTTATTATTTTATTATCAAAAACAAATTTACCTGGAATACCTTCTAAATCAATTATAGTTGGTACTTTTTTATTTGTAGAATATAAAACTTCAACTTTTGTTGTAGGATTAAAATTTATAGCTTTTGTAATATATACTAAATCAGCTTGGAATAATTTTTTAATTTCTTCAGCAGTTATTTCAATAAAATTATTACCAACATGATTTGAAGTAACTTGAAGTATTGATTTTAGAGCTTTGTATGGATCAAATTTGAATGAGTTATTCAAAGTTATCATCTCCTTACAATTTTAAATTTTTACAATAATAACATAAAAAATTTAATTAGAAATAAAAAAAGGCCTAGAAAAATCTAGACCTTCTAATTTATATATCTGAAGTAATAAGTTAAATTATTAATCCATAGTTACAGCAGGAACATGAACATAATTTTCTATAATAATTCTGGCCATTCCTCTCATAGTTGCTTTGTCAACTACAAATTTAGCAGTAGTTTTAGTTCCATCACTAGGAAATAAGCCTACTATTCTTTTCATATTAAAAGCTTTCCCACTCGTCATTGTCAATATTATTAGCTGCTACAACTTTTTGAGAATTTATAGCTTTAATCTCTTCTTTTGGTTTAGTAGCTATTTTAGATGGTTTAGAAGATATTGATGTTGAGGATTTATTAACTTGAATATCCCTAGCTTTTACGGAATTTTTACCTTCAAATTCTTTTTCATCTGCATTCTCTAAAATAATTTCAGCAATTTGATTTGTTTGAATTGCAATATCATTAGTTTCGCTTGCAATCATTGCATTTTCTTGAGTTTGTTTATCTAAAGAGTTAATAGCATCATTAATTTGAATAATACCTGTTTCTTGTTCTTTTGAAGCAGAATCTACATCTGCAATTAGTTCAATTGTTTCACTAATCTTATTATTTAAATCTGAGTAACCTTTAATCATATTATCTGAGATGGCTTTACCTTCATTTGCTTTAGTAGTTGCATTTTCAACTAAATTTTTAATCTCTTTTGCAGCTTCTGCAGATCTACTTGCAAGGTTTCTTACTTCTTGGGCAACAACTGCAAATCCTTTACCTGCCTCTCCTGCTGTTGCAGCTTCAACCGCTGCGTTTAAAGATAATATATTTGTTTGGAAAGCTATTTGATCAATTACTGTAATAGCATCATTAATAGCATGAACTTGTGTATCAATATCATCCATTGCTGATGTTGTTTTAGTTGCTAAATTTTCTCCATCACGTGCAGATTTATTTAATTCATTTGCCAAAATTGACATTTTATTAACTTTTTCATTATTTGTTTTGATAATTGATGTTATCTCTTCTACTGCTGCTGCTGTTTCTTCCAATGAAGCGGCTGCTGTATTTGATGATGTATTAAGATTATTTACATTTGATGAAAGCATCGATGCACTACTTTGAAGAGTTAAACCATTTTCTTTATTTTGAATAAGCATATTTGTAATTGCATCTGCAAGTATATTAAGGTTGTATGCAAGTTCACCACTTGAATTTATTTTTGAAGTAAAATTATTGTTAGTGAACTCTTGTAAAACTGATGTAATTTCATTTAAGTCTGATGCAATTTTTCTTTCAAGATTATTCATCATATCATTGATAATATCTTTTAATGCTTTTATATTTTCATCTTTTGTGTCACTTTGTACTCTTGCTGTTAAAACACCAGAATTTACACTGTTTGCCACATCTATAGTTTCATCAATTATTTTTTTATTTAGTAAAGTTGTTTCTTCTAATTTTTTAAACGCTGCAGATGATTCAAACTGTAGTGTTTTAGCTTGAATAAATTGATTTATTAACGTGTAAACTGCATAAATTAGTATTATAAGTTCTATTAAAAATACAAAAATATGAATAAATGTAAATAACCAACTACAATTTGTACTCATAAGTATAATTTCTTTCCCCATAAATGAAACACCATTTAACTGTAAATATGTAAATAAAAGGTGATGCACACCTGTAACAGCTGTCATTGTCATCATTGCTGTGATATCTTTATATACAACAAATGCAGCAACATACACAAAAAAGAAGAAGTGCATTTCAATCATACCTAGTTGTTGTGAAATCATTATTGCTGGATATATAACAAATGCTGTACCAAAGATAATACGAGAAAGTACTGTACCTCTAAGTATTTTATACGCTAAGAAAGTTGATGCAAAAGTTATCCCTCCACCAACAAGACCTATAAAATAGGTACTGTTACTATAAGATGTTATTCCAGCTACTAATAAAAAGCTTATAAATGAAACTATAAGCATGATTTTATCAGCATTTCTGTAGTCTTGGGCTAAACTCTCTTGAACTTCTTGAGGCAAACTTTTATCCAAAAATGGAAAAAATACTTTTATCATAATGACGCTCCTAATGTGTTATTTAAATCTTTAATTATTTCTTGAATCTCAAATGGCTTCGTTGTATAAAGAAACTTTTGTTGATATATATTTTTCTCTTCTTTTTTTAAAACATGTAGAAATCCGGTATGATCGATTTCATTTTTGTCTAACATTGATGGTACATATTTTACATTAAGTTTATTAGTTATTTTTTTTATTTTATCATTATTTAGATAAATACCATTAAAGTTTTTATTAAAATGTTTTGCAAATTGATCAACTATCTCTTCGGGAGTATTTACTTGTAGATTAATAAAATAAAAAGAAAATCTATCTGCATTTAATTCTTTGTAAATTTGATTTATTTGAGTTAAAGCAGGGGAACAAATTGTTGTACAGCCAACATATCCAAAATAAAGCAGTACATAATCAGAATTCTCATTTTTTAAGAAATTAAAATTAGTATCAACTTGTTTATATATTTTTCCAGTTTTATCATTAGAATATAAACTAGGAAAAGCAGAAAACAAAAGTGTAGATAACATTAAAGTTATTAAAAATACACCAAAAATTATTTTTGCTTTAGACATAATTATCTCCTACTTATATATTACCTTAATTATAATAAGAAATAGTATTAAAATAGTATCAAAAAAAAAGGGAAGGTTTTTTACCTTCCCTTAATTATTAAGATTATTTTCTTAAAAGTTTACAAATTAATCCATAGTTCCAGCAGGAACATGAACATAACCTTCCATAATAATTCTAGCACTTCTGCTCATAGTTGCTTTGTCAACTATAAATTTACCATCATTATTTTGAATAACTGCACCAACTTTAAGTGTACCTGATGGATGTCCAAATTCAACTGCAGTTTTAGCTCCACCCCCAGCAGCTATGTTTACTAAAGTACCTTCAATACAAGCAGCAACACCAATAGCAACAGAAGCTGTTCCCATCATAGCATGGTGTAGTTTTTGCATTGATAAAGCACGTACATGTAAATCAATTTCATTTGCTTTAACTTCTTTTCCACTTGATGTAGTAAAATCACTTGGAGGTGCAACAAAAGCAATTTTTGGAGTATGTTGTCTTGTTTCTGCTTCTTTTAAATCAGAAATTAAACCCATTTTTAATGCAGCATAAGATCTAATTGTTTCAAATCTAGCTAAGGCTTCAACATCTGAATTAATGTCTCCTTGAAGCTCTGTTCCTGTGTATCCAATATCAGTAGCATTTACAAAACAAGTAGGAATTCCAGCAGTTATCATAGTTGCTTTAAATGTACCAATTCCTGGAACTTCTAAATCATCAACTAAATTTCCAGTGGGGAATAGTTCTTCACTTGGATCAACTGGTTCTGCAAATTCTAATACTATTTCTTCAGCTGGGAAAGCAACACCATCAATATAATAATCACCCATTTCTTTAACTATACCATTTTCCATAGTTACATAACAAAAAATAGTTTTTTTAATGTTTGCTTGCCAAATTCTTACACAACAAACACCATTTTGTGGTACATTGTCAACTAAACCTTCTTTAATAGCAAATGGACCAACAGCAGAACTTAAGTTTCCGCAGTTCCCACTCATATCAACAAAGTCTTTGTCAATTGCAACTTGACAGAAGTAGTAATCTACATCATGCCCAGGAACATCTGATTTTCCCACTAAAATAGCTTTAGAAGTACTTGACGTTGCTCCTCCCATACCATCCATTTGTTGTTTATAAATATCTGGACTTCCAACTATTCTTTGAAGTAATCTATCTCTTTTTTTCGGATCTTCTTGAGCCTCTTTTGGTAAATCTGCAATGTTGAAGAATGTACCTTTTGAAGTTCCACCTCTCATATATGTTGCTTTTACTTTAAATTGTGGTTGATAACTCATTTTTTCTCCTGTTTTAGTATAAAATTATTTGTAAAAATATTACTACAATATTTTTACAAATAATTTTAGGGCAAAGCCCTAAAATTTATGATGTTTTATTTACCTGAAGCAATAACATCTTTAGCGAATTTTTGTAAAATACCACCATTTTTGTAAACATCAACTTCTGCAGTTGTATCTAATCTACATAAAACATCGAATTTAACAACTTCACCATTTGCTCTAGTCATAACAACTGTTAAGTCACATCTTGGAGTGATTTCACCTTCAATATCGAATACTTCAGATCCATCGATTGCATAAGTATGTCTAGTTTCACCATCTTTGAATTGTAATGGTAATACACCCATTCCAACTAAGTTAGTTCTATGAATTCTTTCAATTGACTCAGCAATTAAAACTTCAACACCTGCAAGTCTAACACCTTTAGCTGCCCAGTCTCTAGAAGACCCTTGCCCATAGTTAGTACCAGCAATAATAATTAAAGGTTGTTTTCTAGTTGTGTATTCTTCTATAGCTTCCCACATTCTAGACTCAACACCTTCTGGCATAATTTTTGTTAAAGAACCTTGTTTAACACTTCCATCTTCATTTTTAACCATTTCGTTAAATAATTTTGGATTAGCTAAAGTTGCTCTTGAAGCAGTATGATGATCCCCTCTATGTGTTGCATAAGAGTTTAAATCTTCAACAGGTAATCCCATTTTTAAACAATATTCACCAGAAGCAGAGCTTGGTAAAATTGCATTTGATGGAGACAAGTGATCTGTTGTAATATTATCAGGGAATACACCTAATGGTCTCATACCTTTAAGTGCTGGCATTTGCATATATTCATCTTCCCAATAAGGAGGTTTGTTAATATATGTTGATTTTGTATTCCATTTATAGAATGGATCAATTTTAACGCTATCTAATAACTCTCTTTTGAACATAGGCTCATAAATGTTGTTATACATTTCTGGTCTAACACAAGATTTTTCTACAGCATTAATTTCAGCATCTGATGGCCATAAATCTTTTAATCTAATATCATTTCCATCTTTGTCTTTACCTAAAACATCATTTTCAATATCAAATCTGATAGTACCAGCTAATGCATAAGCAATAACAAGTGCAGGAGATGCTAAAAATGCTTCTTTTACGTATGGGTGGATTCTTCCATCAAAGTTTCTGTTTCCAGATAATACAGCAGTTGTATAAATATCTCTATCTACAACTTCTTGTTGAATTTTTGGATCTAAAGCACCTGACATACCATTACAAGTAGTACATGCAAATCCAACAACACCAAATCCTAATTTTTCCATTTCAGGTAATAATCCAGCTTCTTTTAAATAAACTTCAATTACTTTTGATCCTGGTGCTAAAGAAGATTTAACCCATGGTTTTCTTTTTAATCCAAGTTCGTTTGCTTTTTTAGCAAGTAAACCAGCAGCAATAACGTTTCTTGGATTTGAAGTGTTAGTACAAGAAGTAATTGCAGCAATTAAGATACCACCATCAGGAATAAAGTCACCTTCTTGAGTCCACTCTTTTACAATTCCTTCAGCTTTTAAAGTTGAAGTTGGTACTAGTTTATGAGGTTTAGAAGGACCTGCTAATGATCTAGTTACTTTTGATAAATCAAATTCAATAGTTCTTGCATATGTAGCATTTTCAAATTGGTCTGCCCATAATCCATTTGCTTTTGCATAAGCTTCAACTAATTTAACTTGATCAGCATCTCTACCTGTTACTGTTAAGTAATCAATAGTTTGAGAATCTATAGCGAACATACCAGCACTTGCACCATACTCAGGAGTCATATTTGCAATAGTTGCTCTATCACCTAAGTTAAGGTATTTAATACCAGAACCAAAGAATTCTAAGTATGCAGAAATAACATTGTTTTCTCTTAAAAATGAAGTCATAGCAAGTGCAATATCAGTTGCAGTAATACCTTCAGATCTAACACCTGTAATTTCAACACCAATGATTTCAGGAACTCTCATATAAGAAGGGTTTCCTAACATTACATTTTCAGCTTCTAATCCACCAACACCAACAGCAATAACACCAAGTGCATCTACGTGAGGAGTATGTGAATCTGTACCAACTAATGTATCAGGAGATGCAATACCATCTATGTTATGTACAACTGGAGACATTTTTTCTAAGTTGATTTGGTGCATAATCCCATTTCCTGGAGGAATAACATCAACATTGTTAAATGCTTCTTTAGTCCAGTTAATAAAGTGGAATCTATCAGCATTTCTTCTATCTTCAATATCTCTATTTTTTTGGAATGCATCTGGATCATATCCTCCACACTCTACTGCTAATGAGTGGTCAACGATTAACTGCGTAGGAACTACTGGGTTAACTTTATCTGGGTTTCCACCTTTTGAAGCTACTGCTTCTCTTAATCCTGCTAAGTCTACAAACGCAGTAAGACCTAGAATATCGTGACAGATAACTCTTGATGGGAACCAAGGGAAATCTTTATCAGTTCTTTTTTCAATTAATTGAACTAATGAATCTTTTAAATCAGCACTAGGACATTTTCTAATTAAGTTTTCTGCTAATACTCTTGAAGTATAGTTTAATTTTTCAAATGAACCTGGAGTGATATCTTCTACAGCAGCTTTAACATCATAAAACTTTGCATCAATACCATCTAGTTGTTTAAGATATTTTTCGTTTGTCATATTATTTATATCCATTTATGTTATTTAAATTTATTTTGCTACCAGTGAATTTGTAGGATTAACCACTGTTTTGCAGCACTAGTAGCACATTTTAAAGCTAGTTTGAAATCTTCAAACTAACTTTAAATCGTATTTTTTTATGTAAGTATTTTTTATGTTTGTGTCTTGCCCAAGGGCAGAGATTATGCTCTATCTTCTAAAGATACGAAATCTCTTGGCTCTTCACCATTATACTCAGAACTTGGTCTGATAATTCTGTTGTTTGCTCTTTGTTCAAATGCGTGAGCAGCCCATCCAGCAGCTCTTGACATAATGAATAATGGAGTGTAGTATAATCTTTCGATTTCCATGTAGTGGTAAATTAATCCACCGAAGAAGTCGATATTATCTGGTAAACCTTTTTCAGCTTTAACTTTGTCTCTAATTGCTTTAGCAATATCAAATAATTTAGGGTCAGAAGTTTCTAACTCTTTTAATTCTTTAGCTAATTCGAATCCGATAGGAGATCTTGGATCTACTTCTCTATATACTCTGTGTCCGAATCCCATGATTTTTTCTTTTCTCGCAAATAACTCATCAACTGAAGTTAATGCATGATCAACATTATCAAACTCTAATACGAATTTAATTGCTACTTCATTAGCTCCACCATGTAAGTGACCTTTTAAAGTACCAATTCCTGTAGTCATACAAGAGTAGATATCAGATAAAGTTGATGCAGTAATTCTGTTAGCGAATGTAGATGCATTAAACTCATGCTCTGCATATAATGTTAACATTGCGTTCATAGCTTTAACTTCAACGTCGAATGGAGTTTTTTCTTTTAATCTCTCAACGATGTAACCAGCAATTGTAGTTTCATCAGAAGCTAAATCAATTTCTTTACCATTTACGTGCCAGTGGTGCCAGTAAACTAAGAATGATGGGAATGCTCCAAGTAATCTAGTAATTTTGTCCATTTGGTCAGAAAAATCTTCTGCTTCTGGTTCAACACAACCTAAAGCTGAAGTAGCAGTCTTCATAACGTCCATTGGGTGAGATGAAGCTGGAATTGCTTTTAATACTTCTTTTACAGAAATAGGTAATTGTCTACCTTCAATGATTTTCTTTTGGAATGCTTTTAATTCTTTAGCGTTTGGTAATTCACCAACTAATAATAAATATGCAACCTCTTCAAAATCAGCTTTTAAAGCTAAATCTGCAATATCATAACCTCTATAGTTAAGACCATTTCCTAATCCACATGTACAAATTGCTGAAGTACCAGCTGTAACACCTGCTAAACCACTCATATTTTCTCCTTAGTTAAATGTTTTTTA
>Ga0193958_1000189_pt1 | contig 27302 bp, 20 predicted proteins | sample FB_1_MG_FD_140320 | JGI IMG/M metagenome (GOLD analysis project Ga0193958, IMG submission 140320) | Microbial mat bacterial communities from the Broadkill River, Lewes, Delaware, United States - FB_1_MG | ecosystem: Environmental > Aquatic > Freshwater > River > Microbial mats | place: USA... | reverse complement strand
TTCATTTTTGTAGGGGCACACCCTTGTGGTTGCCCTGTGGTGGTAATTTTTGTGGTGATGCTTGACCTTTCGGTGGCTGTTCAAGGGTAACCACAAGGGTTACCCCTACATTCCCTCGTTCCTCACGCGCCTGCGTGGGAATGCTTTCTTGGACGTGTTACGTCCTCTTCTTTAAGCTGCCGCTGTGCTAAATATCCTTGTTTTATTTTTGGTGCTGAAAATGTAAAGAGCATGGGCAGGTTCATGACGCAACGCGTCAGGGAGGGCATTCCCGCGTAAGGACACGCGGGAACGAGATAAGTATTTGTTTTTATTGCATTCACATTTTTCTACTTTTGGGTATAAAGAATTCTACGAATAGCTAAGGTGATTCCTTCTTTTCCCTCCATAAAATTCTGTGCTGCAATACCTAAGACTACTTTTAAGATTACTTTGTAGACTACAACAAGGTCGTATTTTTCAAAATATGGTTCTTTATCAATGACATTTCACCTTATTCTAGATAATCATTATTTATTAGAGGAATAATTAAAAATCCCGTATGATAACACTTAGCTTATCAATCTCTCTTTTTTAGATTTAGGTATTAATAAATTATCAACATTGGAAGGTTTGGGAAAATTGAATAACCTTTACTCCTTAGATTTAGAGCATAATAAACTCACTGATTTACCTAATGAAGTATTTAATTTAGAAAAATTAGAACGACTCTTTGTAAATGATAACCCAATTCCTCCCTCTTCTATTAAACAGTTTGATCTTAAAGAAAATGATTTAAGTGAAAGAAAGGAAGTAAACCTCTTATATACACGTAACTATTTATTCAAGAAAAAAAGCTAAAATATTGCCCTTTTTATAACCCTTGAGAATGAAAAAATGTAGGGGTGACCCTTGAACAACCACCGATGGTACAACCCTCACCACAAAAATAACCACCACAGGGCAACCACAAGGGATTGCCCCTACGGGGATAGAATAAAATTGGGGCGTGGTAATTTTGGGAAAAGAATACAGAGGATAAATAAAAGGAATTTTATCGGGTTAAAGAACTTAACCCGATAGACACATTAATTAAAACGCTAATAAACTAGAATTTAAAAAATGTTATAAAATGCATTTTTACCGGGGTAAATAGCTGCTTCACCTAACTCTTCTTCAATACGTAATAACTGGTTATATTTCGCGATACGATCAGAACGTGACATAGAACCTGTTTTGATTTGTCCTGCTGACGTTGCCACGGCTAAATCAGCAATGGTTGCATCTTCAGTCTCACCAGAACGGTGAGAGATAACCGCTGTGTAATTCGCACGTTTAGCCATCTCAATCGCGGCTAAAGTTTCAGTTAAAGTACCAATTTGGTTAAACTTAATTAAGATAGAGTTAGCAATATTACGAGAAATACCTTCCGCTAAAATCTTAGTATTGGTCACAAATAAATCATCACCAACTAACTGAACACGGTTGTCTAACTTATCAGTTAAGATCGCCCAACCATCCCAATCACTTTCATCCATACCATCTTCAATAGAAATGATAGGGTACTTATCAACCCATGCAGCTAAATAATCAGCAAACTCTTCCGAAGTTAATTTTCTGTTTTCAGAGGCTAAATTGTATAAACCATCTTCGTAAAACTCAGAACTGGCAACATCTAAACCAAGGAAAATATCTTCGCCTGCTTTATACCCTGCTTTCTCAATCGCTTCTAAAATAACAGCAATCGCTTCCTCATTAGAAGATAAATCAGGAGCAAATCCACCCTCATCACCTACCGCAGTATTTAAACCTTTCGCTTTTAAAACTGCTTTTAAAGCATGAAAAATTTCAGCACCATAACGTAACGCTTCGCTGAAACTTGGTGCGCCAACAGGAAGAATCATAAACTCTTGTAAATCAACACTGTTATCTGCGTGTGCACCACCGTTGATGATGTTCATCATTGGCACAGGCATTTCTAAAGGAGCTGCGCCCCCTAAGTAACGATATAAAGGTAAGCCACTTTCAATTGCAGCGGCTTTGGCAGCAGCTAAAGACACCGCTAAAATAGCATTTGCGCCTAATTTACCTTTGTTATCAGTACCATCTAAAGCAAGCATTGCATTATCTAATGCCGTTTGCCCACTGACTTCCATACCCACTAATGTATCATTAATAGCACCGTTGATATTTGCAACAGCGGTTAATACACCTTTACCTAAATAACGAGATGCATCCCCATCACGTAACTCTAAGGCTTCACGCGATCCTGTTGATGCGCCAGAAGGTGCTACAGCACGCCCCATTGCACCACTTGCTGTCCAAACATCGGCTTCAATCGTTGGGTTACCACGAGAGTCAATAATCTCACGTCCGCGTATTTTTACGATCGCAGTCATCAGTGCGAATCTCCTAATCTATCAGAGTGTATTGTTACTATTAAATAAATGTGTATCTGTGTGATGTTGGCACGCATTGTACCATATCCACCTTTTTTTGTATGAGCTCAGTGTAAGCTATAAAAAAAGCGGGGCTATTAATTTGATAAGCTTGGTTTTTTTATATTTTTGTCATCATCCTGTAGGCAGTAAGGCATGACATATTAAGGACTGTATGAAGACGGTAACAGAAAAGAGGAGAGATTTAATGATTGATAGTCGTGATAAAAAAAACGACCACTTATGATTTTAAGCAGTCGCTTTTTTATTTTTGATCAGTACTGAGTCAGTTTACCTAAGGAGCTAAACGTTTAACTTCCCACTCTTTTTGCTCAGATAATTCAAAAGTAAAGCGATCATGTAAACGATCACTACGCCCTTGCCAGAATTCAATACGCTCAGGGCGAACTAAATAGCCTCCCCAGTGCTCAGGACAAGGAACAGATTTCCCTTCAAATTTTTCAGTCATCGCTTGGATTGACTGCTGTAATTCTTCACGGTTGGCTAACTCTTGGCTTTGTGGAGATGCCCATGCACCAATCTGACTACCTCGCGGACGACTGTTAAAATATTGCTCAGAAGAGGCGGCATCAATTTTTTCAACTTTTCCTAAAATATGGACTTGGCGTTCTAATTTATCCCACCAAAATGTTAAGCTTGCCCACGGGTTATTTGCTAACTCTTCAGCTTTTTTACTGTTGTAGTTGGTGAAAAATACAAAACCATCTCGATCAAATGATTTCAGTAATACAATACGTGAACAAGGTTTACCTTCAGCCGTAACAGTGGCTAAAGTCATGCCTGTTGCTTCATGTAAATCTGCTTGTAATGCTTGATCAAACCATGTTTTAAACTGTGTAATAGGATCTAAATCTAATTCTTCACGATCTAGAGTTTTGGCAAATTCCACGAGATATACTCCGTTAAGATTAACGATAAAAATAGTGTGCTAGCTATTGCTAACATAAGCATTGTATAAGGGTGCAGTGAAAATCTATTAGCGGGAAAATTTTTGTATTCTTATTTTAGTTAGTGTAGCAAATTTGCACAGTGTAGGGTAACCGCTTGTAGAGTAATTTTACTTATATCAAACTTAGGATAAATATTTTTAATATCCATTATTTTTCATATAAATTATGATATTTTAAATAATGGGGATATTATAACTTTTTATGGTTATAAAATTGATAGTTGTAATAAAGTATGCCGATTAATAAAACATATCACTTTATTATTTAAGAATAAAATACTGCTTATAGTTTAATTAATATTTATGCGCTTAAAATTGAGTCGTTGTAAAGTTTATGATCCTGTTCAGAAAAAAAATGGGGTGATAGAAGATATTTATATTGAAAATGGGCGAATTATCGCGCCGCCTGTAGATGATAGTGCTGTACAGCAGTGTTATGACATGCAGGAAAAGGTGGTGATGGCGGGGGCAATTGATATACATAGTCATATCGGTGGGGGGAAAATCAATATTGCACGTTTATTACTCCCTGAACAACAGCCTCATGATAGTATTCCCACGACATTTGAAACAGGGTATCGCTATATAGAAATGGGTTATACAGCGGCTTTTGAGCCTGCTATTTTACCGATTAATGCTCGCCATGCGCATTTTGAAATGCAAGATATCCCAATGATTGATACGGGGGGCTATGTTGTATTAGGTAATGATGATTTTTTCCTACGCTTACTTGCCCGTAACGCGCCCCAGCAACAAATTAATGATTATGTTGCATGGGTGTTATGTGCCACAGGGGCAATGGGCGTAAAAGTGGTGAATGCAGGTGGTATCAGTGCATTTAAATTTAATCAGCGTCAACTCGATATTGATGAGAAAAATACTTATTATGCAGTCACCCCTAGGCAAATTTTGCACAGTTTGGCGACGGCTGTCTATGAATTGGGCTTAATCCACCCTCTTCATGTACATGGCAGTAATTTAGGCGTGGCGGGGAATATTGAAACGACTCTATCAACGATTGCAGGGATGCAAGGTTTACCGATTCATTTAACTCATATTCAATTCCATAGCTATGATACAGCAGGAGATCGCGGATTTTCATCAGGTGCCAGTCGTTTAGTTGAAGCTTTGCAAAAATACCCTGAAATCAGTATTGATGTGGGGCAAATCATGTTTGGGCAAACAGTGACCACCTCCGCAGATACGATGGCACAACATCGTCACCATCATCATGCTCACCCTAAAAAATGGCTGGGAATGGATATTGAGTGCGAAAGTGGTTGTGGGGTAGTGCCGTTTCGCTATCGAGATAAAAATTTTGTACACGCATTACAGTGGATTATTGGCTTAGAAACCTTTTTATTGATGGATGATTTATGGCGGGTATGTCTGACCACTGATCATCCTAATGGCGCACCTTTTACTAGCTACCCCCATTTGATCCGTTTATTAATGGATCGCCGTTTTCGGGCTGAGCAATTGCAACGCCTTCCTGCTGATGCGATTGCCTACAGTCAGCTGATAGATCTACAGCGTGAATACAGTTTATATGAGATTGCGATTGTCACCCGCGCAGGAGCGGCCAAATTATTAGGACTACATGATCGGGGACATTTGGCTGTGGGGGCGATGGCAGATATTACGGTATATAGCGAACAAGAAGATAAAGAGCAGATGTTTGCAAGTCCTGATTATGTTTTTAAGTCAGGGGAGCTGGTGGTTAAACAAGGGAAGTGTATTAACACTGTACAAGGTGGTTTGCATTTAATCCGTCCTGAGTATGATATTCAGATTGAAAAAAGCTTAAAACAGTATTTTGAGCGGTATCATACAGTTAATTTTACTAATTACCCATTAAGCCTTGATGAGTTACAACAACAAAATCAAGGAGAGGTTTTTATTCACTCTACCCCCAGACGCAGCTTATGAATATAAATGGTATTAAGATTGATGACACCTTTGCAGAAGCCTTTTCTATGGTGGCAACGCGCCTGATTATTACCGCTGCAAGTTTAAAATGGGCGCGTATTGCCGCAGAAGGGGCAACAGGTTTTGCCACGTCGGTGATTGCCTGTGGGTGTGAGGCGGGGATTGAACGGGAATGGTCGGCGGAAGAAACCCCTGATGGACGGGTGGGGGTTTCTATTCTTTTATTTACCATGAAAAAGGATCGCCTTGCCACCCAAATTAAAAAACGGGTGGGACAATGTATTTTAACTTGTCCCACCACTGCCTGTTATGCAGGTTTGTATACTGACGAGATGCTGCCATTAGGCAAGACACTGCGTTATTTTGGTGACGGGTGGCAGATTTCTAAAATGATACAAGAACGACGCTACTGGCGAATTCCCGTCATGGAAGGGGAGTTTCTTTGTGAAGAAACCACAGGGGTACAAAAAGCCATTGGCGGGGGAAATTTTCTAGTATTAGCGAGCACACCTGAACAAGCATTAGCGGCTACAGAGTGCGCCGTTAACGCTATCGCGCCCTTGCCTGATGTAATCTTACCCTTTCCTGCTGGTATTGCACGTTCTGGCTCAAAAGTGGGGTCAAAATATAAAGCATTATTAGCCTCGACTAATGAAGAGTTTTGCCCCACTTTAAAAAATCAAGTGAACAGTTGTTTAGGTAAAGAAACAGGCTCAGTATTAGAGGTAATCATTGATGGTATGAGTCGTGCAGCAGTAGAAAAAGCCACCCGTGTTGGGATTGAAGCTATTTGTGCTTTAGGGGCAGAATCTGGTGTACATCGTATTAGTGCAGGTAATTATGGTGGACGCTTGGGCAAGCATCACTTTAAATTACATGAGATCATGGTATGAAACCCTTATGTTTTGAATTAAAAAATCCAATCCGTCAACGTCTAAATGTGAGTTTATTGACACCTCATACCTTAAAAAATTGTAGCATTGCGGATATCTTAGAATTACCCATTTCATTGGGTTACCATGAATACCCTGTTAAATATTTATTTAATGTCACAGGAGAAGATACACAACATATTATCTTCACAAATAGCTGTGCCTTAATGGATAATATTGGACACGATCATAATGGCGGTTATATTGAAGTACAAGGGGATGCAGGGGATTATGTTGGCAGCTATATGCGGGCAGGTTTGCTACATGTGAAGGGGAATGTAGGACGTTATGCTGCCACAGGTTTACGAGGTGGTGAGGTATTTATTCATGGCAATGCTGGGGATTACCTAGGCGCGGCACAACAAGGATTTTTACAAGGAATGCGACAAGGGCGTGTTATCGTCACAGGTAATGCAGGACATTATGTTGGGCAACGAATGCGTCGTGGTTTAATTATTGTTGAAGGGCATGTGGGCATGTATTGTGGCGCACACATGATTGCAGGCACAATCAGCTTATTTGGACAGGTGGGTGCCTATCTTGGTTATGGTATGCGCCGTGGTACTTTATTGCTGACTCACTCTCCCACATCATTACCGCCTACCTTTAAGGATAATGGTGATTATGATTTACTTTTCTTACAATTATTAAAACAGGATTTAGTTTACCCTGATTGCCCAGCACGTCCGACAACAAATCATGTACAACGCTTTATTGGTGATAGTGCTTGTGCAGGTAAAGGGGAGGTACTTGTTTTTCAATAATAACTGTAATGCTGGTTTAACTTTTTTCTTTGTCATCCAATACTTTGCCACCAACAATACGCTCACAACTACCAATAGGTAATGTGATCCACTCATTGGGATCATTATCTGTTTTAGCTTGTTGTGCACAACTATGTTGTGCTGTCGCACAGTTATTCATCCCTGCTTTGACAATACCTGCACATTTTTGTTTTGGTGCTGTACTGACACTCATACCCGCTTGATCAGTGCCTAAATTTAAGCCCCCTGTAATACGTTGACAAGCCCCTTCAGGTAAGCCTATCCATTCTTCAGGATGTTTATCAATCACCGCAACATCTGCACAGGTATGTTCACTGGTACCACAATCATTTAAATAGGCTTTAACAACCCCCGCACATTTTTCTTTTTGAATCAGGTAGGCTTCCTCTTCTGCTTGCACGGTATTTTGATGCGTTGCTAATGCAAGCAACCCAACTAATGCAGCATGAATACTATTTTTTGTTGTTTTCATCTCTCTCGTCCTGTCTGCAAAATGCTGATCACGTAACATAACATGATGTGATGATATTTTTATGAACATTCACCATTATTATTTTACTTCTTTAATTGAAGTTACGCACTAGTCAGAAAATAATGATATTCATCAAACCGTAGCAGCGTTGCATGCAACGCTTTTCACTGAACTCAATTACGTCATGATTGATGACAGCGGGATGATTGAAAAATAAAAATTTACTTTATTAAATTCAATCATATTCATCTTATAAGTTCTATTATAGTGGTTATGAATCGCTGGTTGCGGGGTGAATGAGATCACGAGGGCGTTGTGTGCAACATCACTTGTATATTAATAGATTATCTCACTTTTATCACCTGATTCATTATTATGACTAAAATAAATCGCCGTGATACAGAATATAAGAAATTTATAAGGAAAGTATTTATACTGACTGGCAATAGATTGTTAAATTATAGAGGCTGAAAGCTAAGTATGTGGGTTAAAAAAGTAATGTTAGTAGGTTTATTTCTACTGGCTATCATTCTTGGGGGAGCTATAGCAGCTATGGAGTTTGTATTAAATACTTATTTACCTCATAAGATAACACAGGCACTACCCCCTCATACAGGTTTTGATTATCAAACAGCACGCTTATCTCCCTTGGCTAATTTGAGTTTTCATCAGGTCTCCGCACACACGCAACAGATACCCGCTATAACCGCTGATCGCGTGACGCTGTACACGGTTCCACAGCTTTATAATATGGAGACCTTCCCAGAATTATTACAGGCTGATATAGAACAGGTGTTATTGCCTTTTCCTGATTTTCCTGTAGCTGACACATTATCAACACTGGGTTATCAGGCGTATGCAATCAAAGAGCAGGTATTAAAAAATCTAGGCTATGCAAGAATAATTGCAGATATAACAATTAAAGCAAAACTGCAAGATGAAAAACCAAGTATTCATATTTTTATTGATGCCAAAGCATGGGGGAAATTGCGGCTAAATTTATCTTTAAATAAAATTCCCCCTCCCCAACAATGGCAACAGCGATATACCACTATTGAAGTGGCTGCATTAGAGATAGCCTACGAGGATGTTGGCTTACTACCGCGTTTATTTTCCCACTTATCTCGTCGCCAAGGGCAATCACTCGATATTTTTAAACAAAGCTTAATTAATCAGCTAAGCCGTGATTTACGACAGGCAGGTTTACGTATTGATCAAGGCTTATTAGATAGCTTATTTAGCTTTATAAAATCCCCTAAAGTGATGTTATGTAAAGTAACCCCTACGCGTACCTTATATTTAGGACAACTACTGACTCAAGCCCCTTACCATTTATTTAATCAACTTAGTGTGCAATTAACTACCCAAGAACAGGGTCTATGATCTACACTTAAGGGAAAAATAATGATCATATTAGGATTCTATTTTTCCACAATGACAAAGAGGATGTGACTATGTTAAGAAAAAGCCTAACAGGTAGCATTGCTATCATCGCAAGTTTCTTTTTTCTAACTAATGTGCAGGCAGCACAATTTAAAACCTTTGGTGATTATGTCATTCATTATAATGCCATTAGCACTCAAATATTACTCCCTAAAGTAGCGCGTGCTAATGATATTGTACGCAGTAAAAATCGTGCTTTACTTAATATCTCTGTGCGCAAAAAAGCCACGGAAGGGGAAATGCATGATAAAGCAGTCACTGCAGAGGTTTCTGTGACGGCTACAAATTTAACACAGCAATTAAGCAGTGTGAAAATGCGCCGTGTCCAAGAGCAAGATGCGGTGTACTATATTGGTGTTTTCACAGTTGCCAATGAGGAAGTATTAGATTTTAATATTCAAGTTGATCCAGAAGGGCAAGGCACACCACATGTTATTACTTTTAGACAACAATTTTTTGTTGATTAAACAAGAATAGGTCACGGTAAAAGCTGGGATAAAATGACTATAATCCCAGCATTTCCTTTTAAACAGAGAAAAGAATAATAAGGCACTAATAAACTACTGAAAATACACAAGCATAAATAATTAACCCATAATAAATATTGGGGGTAAACTCATTTTATAGCCTATTATCATACTAGAATGTAACGCTTATCCTAATTAAATACCTCACACAATGACTTTCCTTTATATATAGATAGATAAAAGCAAAAAATCAGCTGTATTCAAATACATTTTTATATCGACATATCTTTATATCTTTTGTTATGATGCCTAGGCCATGCATTTTTTATTATATTTATATATGACTAAAATCATCTCTGTATAAATATTTATTTTTTCTAAAAGAGTACAGCGTATTGATTGTTTGAAAATATCAATGAAACACTTTTTTTTTCATAAGAAAAGAAGCAATCTGATATGAGATAGGCTAAAAAAATGCTTTAATTGCCATAGCACATTATCACAGAGTGGGTGCAAACACGTTATACTCAAAGTAAGAAGCGTAAAAATCGTTGTCTCATTTTGCCTATTTTTTATACATGGCATGAATTATGTGTTAACTCTGAATATAATAATGATGAGTTTATAACAACAAACAAGCATTACTCTACATTGTTATGTGATATAAAAAAGCTACCTTAAATAAAGCACGGCTTTACAACTATGAAAATTTTTTATTGCAACACAAAGAATATATTTAAGGGCAGTCATTTATGCGGTTAGTACTTATCATCTATTGTTACTTGTTCATAATGATGAGCCACGGCGTGTATGCTGACACAGCACCCTCTGCTTTACCTTACGTAGAAAATACCACTGCAACCAATTACAATACTGTTAAACCAATTATTACAATTGGCGTTATGGTGCGTCGTGATACAGCCCACAGCCAAACACGATGGCAGTATATGATTGATTATTTAAATCTGTTGATTCCTGATTATCACTTTACGATGCACTTGCTTAGTCGAGATGATGTCTATAAAGCCATTGCTGAAGAAAAATTAAACTTTATTTTTACTGACCCTGGGATGTATGTAGAGCTAGAGTTACTACATAATGTTAAACGTATTGCAACCTTAAAGAATAAAATCAAAAACAAGCCTTATACACGTCTTGGTGCGGTCATTTTATATAATGATGCAGAAAATAATGCTATCAATAATATGGTAGAGCTAAAGGGGAAACGCTTTGCCGCAGTAGAGGAGCGTAGCTTTATACATTGGCATATTGTGCGCTGGGAAATGCAAGAATTTGGTGTATACCCCTATCGAGATTTAAAATCACTAGAGTTTTTAGGCTCAGAACTTGCCGTTATTAATGCCTTAGAAAGCAAACAAGTGGATGCAGTTGCCATTTCTACTCATGCTTATTTTTACTTACAAGAAGAGCATCATATTGATTTAAGCCCATACACCATTTTAAATTCCAAACCTCAATTTATAAAATTTCCTTTTCCTCATAGTACTGAGCTCTATTCTGAGTGGCCATTTGCTGCGTCTGAGCGCACATCTAGCGAACTTGCTGAAAAAGTGGCAACGACCTTATTAAATATGACAGAGTATACCCAATCTGTACGTGAAAGTGGTTATGCAGGTTGGACAGTGCCTGATAATTATCAGCCTGTACATGAAGTATTAAAGCAATTACAAGCAGGTCCCTACCAAGGGCTTAATGAATCTAGTTTACGTGTGGTACTAAAACAATACGGCAGCTGGTTAGTCCTAATTATTTGTATTGCCATTATTGGTATCTTTACTAGTTGGCGTTTTAAATCCCTATATCAAAAACTAACAAAAGTACAAACAGTATTAGAAACTGAATTACAAGAGCGTAAACGTGCTCAAGAGGAACTACAAGTTGCCCGAGATTTCTCTGATGCAGCAAATCGTTCAAAAAGCCAATTTTTAGCCAATATGAGCCATGAGTTACGCACTCCCATGAATGCTATTATTGGCTACACTGAAATCTTGCAAGATGATGTAACTGATGCTAAACAAATGGAGTATCTTCCTGATTTAAATAAAATTCATAGTGCGGCACGCCACTTACTTGCTTTAATTAATGATGTACTAGATTTATCTAAAATTGAAGCGGGGCGTATGGAACTTTATTTAGAAACCTTTAAACTCCATGAAGTGGTACATAGTATTACAGATACAGTCCGCCCATTAATTGAAAAAAATCATAACCAGTTAGTGGTACACTTTAGTGAAAAAATAGATACGATTTATGCTGATTTAACTAAAGTACGTCAAAATTTATTTAATTTACTCAGTAATGCCAGTAAATTTACTGAAAATGGTACTATTACCTTGCATATTACCCATGAAATGCGAGAAGGAAAAGAATGGGTTAGTTTCAGAGTGCGTGATACAGGTATTGGTATGACCCCTGAACAACTCAGTAAACTCTTTACCCCTTTTACCCAAGCTGATGCCTCCACAACACGTGAATATGGGGGAACAGGTCTAGGTTTATCTATCACGAAAAAGTTTTGTGAAATGATGGGGGGGCATATTGAAATTAGTAGTGAATATGGGGTAGGCAGTACATTCTCTATGTCTCTTCCTTGTGTTGTACACAATGTTGAAATAGAAGAGGTAGAACAAGAAGGGATTCCTCAGGCAACAGCAACTCAAGGACGTATTTTAGTCATTGATAATGATCCATCGGTACAAGAATTGCTTCGACAGTCATTAACAGAACAAGGTTTTCATGTTGCAGTTGCGTCTACAGGTGAAGAAGGGGTAAGATTAGCGCGCAAACTACACCCTGATGCGATTACGGTTGATGTATTGATGCCGGGGATGGATGGCTGGGCATTGTTATCCATGTTAAAAACAAATGAAGAATTAAAAGATATTCCTATTATTATTTTATCTATTATTGAAGATCGTAATATGGGATTCTCTTTAGGTGCATCTGAATACTTAACCAAACCTGTTGATAAAAATCATCTTGCTGAAGTTTTACAAAAATACAAAGTGAATACGCGTCCTTCTTGCCTTGTTATTGAAGATGATATTGCCACACGTGGATTGATGCGTACCTTGTTAGAAAAATCAGGATGGTTGGTACAAGAAGCTCCTAATGGTAAAATAGCACTGAAAGAAATTGCCAAAAAACAGCCTGAACTTATTTTATTAGATCTCATCATGCCCGAAATGGACGGGTTTGAATTTATTAACCATATACGTACACAAGAGCCGTATAAGAATATTCCTGTTGTTGTTGTTACTGCGCGTGATCTGAGTAATGCTGATCGCTTACGTTTAATGGGATATGTAGAATCTATTTTATATAAAGGTGCTTACACGCGAGAAGAGTTACTGGAAGAAGTCAATCGCTTAGTAAGCAGTGTTTCAGCAAAGAAAAATACTACCCAAATAGCAGCACAATGAATACAATAGTGCAGTAATAACTACAGAATAAAGGAGTCTGACATTATGTCTAAAATTTTATTAGTCGAAGATAATGAGCTAAATCGAGATATGCTCACCCGACGCTTAAAACGTAAAGGGTTTGACGTGGTCAGTGCCGAAGATGGTGGCACAGGGGTTGATTTAGCCCACTCTGAAAGCCCAGATTTAATCTTAATGGATATGAGTTTACCTGTTAAAGATGGTTGGACTGCGACAAAAGAAATTAAAGCAGCAGAAGATACCTGTAAAATTCCTGTAATCGCTTTAACAGCACATGCCATGACAGGTGATCGTGAACATGCACTGGCTGCTGGCTGTGATGATTATGATACTAAGCCAATTGAATTCCAGCGGTTATTAGAAAAAATAAACGGCTTGATCACTGCATCTTAATGGGTATTTTTTTAGCAGTAGCGATGTCGTCACACTTTACCTAGAGAGCTGCCATGAGTGCCGCAGATACAAATAAAAACGTAACATATGACGGAGATGAGAATAAAAGCGAAGATGTCGCATTAGTCGATATGGGGCAGGATTTGTTGACCCCAACAAGTACCATTATTGCCTATACAGAAATGTTATTAGAATATGTTGAGCAAGATCCTTCATGTGAAGATTTTATCCCTGATTTAGATAAAATGTTATATGCAGGTCGTCAACTTTCCGATTTAATTCGACAATTATTTGCTAAAAAGCCTTCCCCTGATGGCGTGGCAGATATGGAAGCTTTTACCTCTACCATTCGTCACGATTTACGTACCCCAATTAATGCAATTATTGGGTATGGGGAAATGTTGTTAGAAGACATGGATGAAGTCTCTCAACAAGAAGCGTGTACAGATTTACAAAAAATTCTTACTTCAGCAAGACGCTTATTAACACTCATTGGTGACTTAGTCTACTTCTCAAAAACAGAACCCTCTCAAAAAGCACTAGATGATGAATCTGTTATTAATCCAACCTTAATGGATGATGTAGTTCAATCTATTCATCAAGCTGATGATCATCTACAAACCGTGATTCAAGATGCTTCTTTATTAGTGGTGGATGATAAAGAAAGTAATCGTGATTTGCTTTCTCGTCGCTTAGATCGACAAGGTTTTAATGTTGAAGTGGCTGAAAATGGTCGCCAAGCATTAGAAATGATACGTAAGTATGATTATGATTTGGTTTTACTAGATATTATCATGCCTGAGATGAATGGTTATCAAGTGCTAGCTGAAATAAAAAAAGACAGCGATTTGATGAATATTCCTGTCATTATGATCTCTGCACTGGATGAAATTGACAGTGTAGTACGTTGTATTGAAATGGGGGCAGAGGATTACCTACAAAAACCTTTTAATCAGGTTATTCTAAAAGCAAAAATTTCGGCCTCATTAGAGCGTAGACGCTTACGTGCTAATGAGCGGGCTGTACTGCAATCATTACAAGCAGAGCAGGAAAAATCCGAGAAATTACTGTTAAATATTCTCCCCGGACCTATTGCAGATAGACTGAAAAAAGGCGAGCGCACGATTGCGGATAGCTTCTCCGAGGTCACTGTATTATTTTCTGATTTAGTTGGCTTTACTGAATTATCAACAGGGATTTCCCCCGTTGATTTAGTTGAAAAACTCAATGAAATTTTCTTAGCTTTTGATATTCTAGCTGAATTACATGGTTTAGAGAAAATTAAAACGATTGGGGATGCCTATATGTTAGTTGGGGGCTTACCCACACCGCGCCCTGATCACATTGAAGCTGTGGCTGAAATGGCATTGGATATGTTTGAGGCAATTGAGCGTATTAACCAACAAAATAATTCTAACTTCCATATTCGTGTAGGTATTCATACAGGATCTGTGGTGGCTGGGGTTATTGGTAAAAACAAGTTTAACTATGATTTATGGGGGGATGCAGTAAATGTTGCAAGCCGCATGGAATCACATGGTGTTCCAGGACGTATTCAAATTTCTGAACGCGCCTATCTACGTGTAAAAGATAAATTTATTTTTGAGAAGCGCGGTATTATCAGTGTGAAAGGTAAAGGGGAAATGATGACTTATTTCCTTAATGGACGTACTCACAAAAGTAAGGCGAGTAAACTATCATGAGTCGATATCGTGTATTGATTTTCCTGTTATCCGCTTTATTGTCTAGTCCTAGCTGGGCAAATGATGCGCTGTATGTACAGACAGTAAAAAAACCCTTTCAAGAAACTTATACGGCTCTATACGAAGCCTTAGAAGCGAATAAGTTTTTTGTCATATTTGAGCCTCAAATTGGTAAAAATATGGCACGTTTTCAGGAACGCTGGGGAGAGGACTATAATCGCAATAAACTAGAAAATATTCGTTCTCTAGTTTTTTGTAATGTTTGGTATACAAACCAACTCTCTAATTTAGATCCTTATCAATTATCTGTTTGCCCTTTGAGTATTTCTTTATACCATAAAAAAGGGGAATCAACCGTTGTATTTAGAAAGCCAACCACCACAGCAGCTGATAGCCCCGCTCTGCCTTTATTAAAGGAATTAGAAGCCGACATTATCAAGGCTATTAAAGTGGGTTTAACAGATAAAAAATAAGCGATATGACTATACATCGAATTACAGTTCTATAATTCGATGTATCCCTTCCAGTCTATTTCTAGCTATCATCTCCCCCCCCCTAAAATCCTATCCAGATTGATATTGATCATATTTGATAGGATCTTCTTTATTTTTAAAGCATAAACTTTGCTGTAATGATGTTGTATCCCCCCTTGGCACTAAATTCTATTATGCTATATTCTATAGTTATGGCATGAGTGGTATTACGCAAATCTTGTATACAGTATCACTAGCATATGTAAGATACTTATACCAAGAAGAACATCAATGATAAACCTGTATATTATATATAGTGTCATAGTCTATGCTGTATATGTATAGTACTTAATAAGGAATAAACCAATGGCAATTACACCAGAGCAAATTAAGCTTGTCAGTGATTCTTGGCGTAAAGTTGTCCCTATTTCAAGCACTGCGGCAGAATTATTTTATAATAAATTATTTGAATTAAACCCAGAATATAAAAAATTATTCTCAGGGGATATGCAAGAGCAAGGACGTAAGCTCATGTCAATGATTAACATGGCGGCTACCAGCTTAGATAATTTAGAGGTTATGATTCCTGCACTCAAGAACTTAGGAGCACGCCATATTGATTATGGTGTAGTAGAAGAAGATTATGCTGTGGTGGCTGAAGTTTTGTTATGGACACTAGAAAAAGGCTTAGGGGATGAGTTTACCCCTGAAGTGAAGCTCGCATGGGTAGAAGTATATACTGTATTATATGGCATCATGATGGAAGGGGTGCAAGAAGCAAAAGAAGCTTAATCTTCTTATTTTTTAAGCTATTCTATAGTGATAATTTAGTGACTAACTAGTCATATAGAATTAAAAATTCTATTGTTAAAATATTATATATAACACCTCACTATCATAAAGTTAAGGATTATCTGGTTACAATATACCACATTGTAATAAGGAAAATATTTATGCTCTGTTCACTAAATATCAATAATATCCTTCTTAAGGAAGGTTTTGGTATAACAATGATTACGAAGATATTATCTACAATATAATGCCCCTTGCATACCACTCACATCTTGACCTGACCACTTATCACATCAGTAAACCAGTATAAATAAACTGATAAGTTTACCTTTTCACCCCATCGCTTTTTTATCATTATGAAACTAAATTAAGAAATGATTCTTTTATTTAATACTTTATTAGGTAAAATGAACAGGATTTATTTATATTCATATCAGCAGTTAACATACTGCATCAATCATACTATACACATAGTATGTTAACGTAAGGATTTAAGCCATGACCCTTGCTAGCTCTCCCCCCCTTCCGATACGAGAAGAATCGCCCAAAATCCAACATGAGCCACTTCCCTTACATACAACATTTATCTCTTCAGGGTGTTTAATTGCAGGTATTTATGAGGTAGAAGCGGGGCCTTTAACCCCCAGTCATAGCAAAGCGAATGTATACCGTTGTAGAAATAAACAAACAGGGGAAGCTGTTGCAGTAAAATTACGTCAGGATACCCTTAAATCAGAAGCTAAAAAATGCATAACACAGTTATTAAACCTATCACACCCTCATATCTTGCCATTGCAATCTTATGGACAATGGGAGGATTACTTTTATACAGTAACCCCTTTTTGTGAAGGAGGCGGCTGGAAAAACCAAACTATTTTTACAGCCAATACATTATTTAATTACTTGCCTTATATTATTAACGCGCTGGACTATGCACATAAACAAGGCATTACCCATAATAATATTAAACCCTCTAATTTATTTTTTCGGCAACAAGGGCAACATGAGGTATTAGTCGGTGATTTTGGTATCAGTCATTTTATGCATACCCACACTGCCAGTATTCGCACTATTCAATCTATTACTCATTTTACAGTTGAATATGCAGCCCCTGAAATATTAGAAGGGCACAATTTAACGGCGAAAGTAGATTATTATGCCTTAGGAATTACCTTATTACATTTACTCATTGGACATTCTCCCTTTAAAGACAAAGCTCCCAATGATATTTTGATTGCTCATTTATGTGGACGACTTCCCCTTCATGTAGATTTACCTTTAAATTTTAAACAGCTCATTATGGGCTTAACCCATCCAATTCCTACTGTGCGCTGGGGGTATAAGCAAGTTATTTCATGGCTTAATCATCAAACTATTTATGATGATACAGGGGAAATATGGGATAAAAAAAATGCTGATAAGCCTTTAACACAAACATATCCTTACCCCGGTTATCCTGAGGCAAAAACACCCGAACAACTGGCTGCCTGTTTAGATAAATTTCCCGCAGCACGCCAGTTATTTCGAGGGGATATTCGCCATTGGGTAGCTGATCATTTTGATAAAAAAGTAGCACTAAAAATTGAAGAATTAGAAGAAAATTATACTAATCGGCAAGCCCTTGGATTAGTCAAGTTAAAGTATATTTTAGATACACATGCCCCCCTAATGATTGGAAAACATGCAATAGCTGATTTACAATCATTAGCCTTTATTTTATTAAAACTTGATAAAAAAGAACAACGTTTACTCTTGCAGTTATTCTGGGAGGGGAGTCTAAGCTATTGGATCAAAGTGACCCAACAATCCCGTCATAAGGCAGTTATTTTACATAAAATAAAAGGGATACAAAAACGTTTACAACATAATCAATATAGTAAAATTGTTATTTATGCACTACTGTACACGCTTGCCCCACGTGCCTCTTTACATTTAACGTCAACCCTGAAAATTGACACACCCCAAGCACTGTCTGGCTTATTAACACGTTTTGATCCAAAGCGTTTACTGGCACTTTTTCAGGAAAGCATTAGTACACATCATTGGGATGAATGGCTTATTGCAAGGGAATTTCCTCATTGGCATAAAGATGTTAATTTTATTAACACAATACGACGTTATTACCATGATTCACCACGTATTGCCACTTATGCTATTTTTTGGTATTACGTTCCCCAACTGCCTTTTCCCCTTGAAGATCAGAGTATCAGTACGCTCAAACAACTGGCTGAGTACATTGATAAGAATGAGATAAATCATCAAAAAGGCTTACTTTTATTAGAGCAGCAGTGGATACAAGCATGGTTATTAGGCTTACAGCATGTACAGTCCCCAATTGCTTTAGAAGAGTTATTTTTACAACATGAGGTAACAGGATCAGTAAAATTAGAAACTATTTTACATATTCTTGATCCCGAATTACCACAACCTGTCATGCGAGTTAGTCCCACAAAATTAGACTGTGGGCAAGTATTATTAGAAGTCCCCAAGCACTATGTGATTGAAGTTTATAATACAGGACGAGGGTATTTACACGGCGAAGCTAAAATCTTTGGGGAAAGCAATAGCATCACATTGCATCAACATTATATTGAAGGAAATAGAATTTCTTTACATATCACAATTGATGCTACAGGTTTATTAGAAAATAAACCCTATTGCACCTTTATTGATATTAATACCAATGGCGGCACTATGCAGTGTGCTATTCAGTATAGTGTTTGCAGTTTTACAGGTGGGCAACTTTGGCAGTGGTGGGAGCGATTAAAAAATACAGCCATGTGGCAGATGGGGAAGAAAATAATATTTTTATTACATCGTAAATAAAGGTATTTATTTCTATTGATAAGGTGGTCATAGCAATTATATAGACCACCCTATAAAAAATTTAGATATTAAGCCTCATCAGTTTGATGCTGTTGACGTAATTCAACACGGCGAATTTTACCACTGACAGTTTTAGGTAATTCCGTTACAAATTGTACATATTTAGGTTTCTTAAAGGGTGCCGTCACTTTTGCAACATGATCCTTAATTTCTACCGCTAATTCATCACTGGCAGTATAGCCTTCTCCTAATACTATAAAGGCTTTAACCACTTGCCCTTTTAGCTCATCAGGTACCCCAATCACCGCAGATTCAATCACTGCTGGGTGTTCGATTAATGCACTTTCTACTTCAAAAGGACCAATACGATAGCCTGAGCTTTTGATCACATCATCACTACGCCCAACAAACCAGAAGTAACCGTCCTCATCTTTATAGGCTTTATCCCCTGTTAAATACCAATCACCGACAAAGCATTTTTGATTAGCTTTATCATTGGCAACATAGCCATCAAAAATACCAATTGGGTGAACAGGTTTAACTTTAATCGCTACATGTCCTTCTTGCTCAACATCGCAAGAATTCAAATCATCATCTAGTACATCAATCTCATAAAGGGGCACAGGTTTACCAATCGCACCTGATTTGGCTTCCATGCCTGGAGAGGTGGAGATCACACAAATCGTTTCAGTTTGTCCAAAGCCTTCATAAATACCTAAATTAGTACCTTTCTGCCAAGCATCGATTACTTCAGGGTTTAAAGGTTCTCCTGCACTGAGACAACGGCGTAAGCCTGAAAAATCATAGTTTTCAAATTTTTCTAGGATCAGCATACGGTAGGCAGTTGGTGGTGCACAAAATATGGTAATACCGTATTTTTCAATTAGGCTTAAAATGATATCACCATCAAAACGCCCTTGATATTCATATAAAAAGACCGTCGCGCCTGAGTTCCATTGAGAGAACAATGCACCCCATGCGGCTTTTGCCCAGCCTGTATCAGTGATTGTCCATTGGATATCATTACTATTTAAGTCATACCAGTATTTTGCAGTGGCGCGGTGTGCTAGTGCGTAAGATTGGCGGTGCATTACCATTTTAGGGTAACCCGTTGTCCCTGATGTGAAATAAATCAGCATTTCATCATCTTGGCGGGTGGTGGGGCGTTCAGCTAATACATGGGATTGTTTATGAATTTCATCATGTAAATCATCCCATGTGGCAGCGGTGTGCTCGTTGGTTTCCATTGCCACAAAGTGCTCAACCATTGGTACTTCAGCACGAATTTCATCAAACTTGGCGACATTGCTTTCATTGGCTATCACCATTTTAATATCACCGCTTTCACAGCGATATTTTAAGTCTTTGCTAGTGAGGGAGACGGCGGAGGGGCAGAAGATTGCGCCAACTTTCATTAAGCCAACAACACAAAACCACCATTCAGGGATACGTGAGAGCATCAGCATCACACGGTCGCCTTTTTTTATGCCTTTTGATAGGAAATAATTGGCGTATTTGTTTGATTCAACGCTTAAATCACGATATGTAATGCGTCTTTCTTCACCTTGTTCGTTTACCCATAACATGGCTAAACGGTTACGATCAGTCGTTGCACGTTCATCAATGACATCAAAGGCAAAGTTAAAATCAGCGGGGACATCAATGCTAAATTCTGTCGAGTCCTGCATAACACACTCCTTAAAATAAAAAATAGGGGTTTAGTTTTAACGTTATTTTTAGATAAAAAAGCTATAAGCACGGGGGGAGGTGTGGGAATAAAAAACACACGCGCACAGTGTTATAGCGTTAGATATGCTTAACGCTTGGTGGGTGAGTGGTGCAGGGATTTTTTTGTGTAGGCAGTCATCGGTAATACACAACCCAGCATAGGCTGGTGTGGTAAAAAACGGACTGTATACAACTAAGCTCTAACTGCTATTTAAGCGTATTTTGAAGTAAGATACCAGTAGTTTTTTTTAGAAATAGGGAGAAAAAAGGAGGGAAGTTTAAATTATATTTTACATCTATTTAAAATATAGATTTTTTGTAGATTAAGCAATATTTGTTATCTCCCTCGTTCCACACGCTCCGCGTTAGAATCCAGTCCCTGACGCTCTGCGTCATCTTGCTTAAAGTACTACGGTGTAAACTCAGAGTGGAGGACGCGGAGCGTCCAAGGCTGGATTCCAACGCAGGAGCATTGGAACCAGAAAAAAGGAAAACCTTATTTCATTTCACTTTCATTTCACTCATAACATAAAAATTTAACACATAATAAAAATTTAATTTAAAAACAATATATTGCTCTAATGCCTTCATTTGTTTTTCTGATTTTAATGGCTCAATTCTTCTATAAGTATTATTATAAGAGGGTTTACTTATGCGGTATATGAGCCGTGTTATAAATCCCTTTATTCATAATCAAAGATATTATAAATTTAATGACTAGTTCTAGCCTGTATAGCACACTTAAACGCGCCAAAAGTGAAGAAGATGTAAAAGATATTTATATTAAGGCACTTGGGTTAAAAAGTTATACCAAGGGTTTAATTGATATTCGCACCGATGAAATTTGGTTTGAAGCAAAAGATGCAGGTAAGCATTCTAGTTATGCGATGTTTACTCAGTTATTACATTATGTGCAAGATGGTTTAAATAAGGGGGAAGTTATTCCGCCTTTTTTAGCGGTGATTGATAAAGAAAAAGCGGCGTTGATGAAAACGTCTGATGTGTTGCCTTTTTTGAAGAAGAAAACCGTTAAGTGGGGAAAGTCTGCCAGTCAGTATCCTAAAGAAGCTTTAGATGAGGTGTCGGCGCATATTGGAACACATTTTGTTTCGTTTAAGATTTCGACACATGAAGAGGAGTTTATCAGCACGGTTAAGGCGGCGATTGAGTCGGGGGAGATTATTCGTACTCAAATTACGCCTGATAATTTAAAACAGGTGTTTGATAAGTGGGTGGACATGATTGGGCGTGAGGTGATTGGGGTAGAAGAGGATAAGTATGCGTTATTGTTTTTTGCTGACATTATGCATGATGGTACGGTATCTACTCATTCTGATTTACCTGCGGAGTTGTTACATAAGAATAACGCGCCTGTTTTTAGTTTGGAGGGGAAGATTTATGAGTTGGGGAATAAAGAGGGGTATCGTCAGTTCTGGACGATTTATCATAAACCGCCTAAAGCTGAGTATCGGAATTATTTGTTAGAACGTCGTGATAGTTTAATTCCTTTGGATGAGCGTAGTTTTAAAGGCGCGTATTATACGCCGTTGGCGGTTGTTGATAAGGCGTATGATAAGTTAGCAGAGACTTTAGGGAAAAATTGGCAGAAAAATTATATTGTCTGGGATATGTGTTGTGGGGTGGGGAATTTAGAGGTTAAGCACAGTAATCCGCGTAATATTTATATGAGTACTTTGGATCAGGCGGATGTGGATGTGATGAAGGCGACTAAAACCTGTGTTTCTGCACAGCGTTTTCAGTATGATTATCTAAATGATGATATTACTGATGAGGGAACAATTGATTATAGTTTGACTAATAAAGTACCTGCGGAGTTGCGTAAGGCCATTGCAGAAGGAAAGAAAATTTTAGTATTGATTAATCCACCTTATGGAGAAACTGGTTCTGGGATCGCTAAAGGAAATATGAATAAAAAGAAAGTTGAGCAGACGCAAATTAATGCTTTAATGAAGCCCCATAAAATGGGATATGCTAGTAAAGAGCTATTTGCTCAGTTTTTGGTACGAATTGCAAAAGAAATACCCACTGCAACATTAGCAATGTTTAGCACATTGAAATATATTAATGCACCTAACTTTGAAAAATTCAGATTAGTGTGGAATGCACAATATTTAGATGGTTTTCTTGTACACAGTAAAGCGTTTGATGGGCTAAAGGGAGATTTTCCAATTGGCTTTTTAATTTGGAGAACAAATCAAGGTACTAAGAAAAAAACACCCATTACAGAAATTACCGTTGAAATTTTTAATAAAAAAGTACAACCAATTGGTGAAAAGAAGTTTTATAACTTACCAAGTAATATATACCTGAATGTTTGGCTTGATAAACCAAAAACAAATAATGAACTAGCTTTACCCCTATCGAATGCCATAAAAGTTTCAAGGAATCCTAGAATTAAAAAATCATGTGATACCATGATTGGATTTTTATACGCCAGCAATAATGATTTGCAACATGCTGGACAGGAAACTTGTGTTACCTCTTCTATTTTTACTGGTGGTAATGGAGGTGGATTATACATTACATCTGAAAATTGCTGGCAAGCCGCTATTGTTTTTTCAGTACGTCAGTTAATTAAACATTCATGGTTCAATCATAACGACCAATTTTTACAGCCTAGCAAACCTTTAAATAACGAATTTAAAAATGATTGTTTAGTTTGGATGTTGTTTCATGGGAAAAATTTAACCGCCAGTGCTGATAATCTCGAATGGAATGATCAAAAATGGTCAATTGTTAATCACTTTATTCCTTTTACAGAAGATGACGTAGGCGCATCAGAACGCTTTGAATCTGACTTTATGGTGCAATACATGGCTAAAAAGAAATTCTCCAAAGAAGCCAAAACAGTACTCAACGCAGGGCGAGAACTCTGGCAAGCCTACTTTTCTACAATAGACACCTACAATGTACGAGAAGAACTCAAACTAAACCGCTCTGATGTCGGTTGGTATCAAATCCGTAACGCCCTCAAAAAACGCAACGAAAACAGTGATGCTATTCCTACAGACTTTAGCCAATTTGAAGCCGCCTACAAAACCTTAACTGAAAAATTAAGACCCCAAGTATTTGAACTAGGCTTTTTAAAAGAATAATCATCAACACTACTTGATAGCTTTATGCTAAAGTATTTAACTATTACAGCTTTTTTTTATATGTTATAGGTCATGACGACATGAATGCTAAATTGAAACAAGAACTCCCCAGTCCTATTGTGGCAAAAGGGGGGCGTAAAGTTTTATTAACAAAATGGATGCTGAGTATTTTTAGTGTCGGGACAATAGGGTATATGATCCTCAGTGGTTACCAAGGTCAACCTCTTCCTGATTCATTTTATATGAACTTCGTGATGGGATTAGGATTTATCGGTGGGGCATTCACAGCGGGAAATATTTTTGAACATCGCGCCAAAGCAGAAGTAGATAAAGCTAAAGCAGAAAATACACCTGAAACAGACTATGCTGATACCCCTATGAACATGCATACCCCTAATAATATGAATATGCACACCCCACCTCCAGCAAAACCGCCTGCTTTTGGTTAAAAAAGCTAAAAAAAAGGGCGTAACCACGCCCTTTTAATCTTTTAATTCATCACGTTTCTTTTAAAATCTACGGTGATAAAGCAACCGCTTGTAAACCTAACTTCTCATCAAGACCACAAGCAATATTCATACATTGCACTGCTTGCCCTGCTGCCCCTTTCACTACATTATCAATCACAGACAATACCACAACGGTATCGCCATCTTGTGGGCGATGTAAGGCAATCTGACACATATTAGAGCCCCGTACACTCCGTGTTTCAGGGTGTGATCCCGCAGGTAATACATCCACAAAAGCTTCATTCTGATAACGTTGCTCAAACAAGCTTTGTAAATCCACCTCTGTTTTTAACAATGTACCATATAAAGTCGCATTAATACCCCGAATCATCGGCACTAAATGCGGTACAAATGTTAAACCTACAGAAGAGTCACTAGCTGTATTTAAGCCTTGGATAATTTCAGGTAGATGACGATGCCCCGCAGCAGAATAAGCTTTAAAACTCTCCCCTGTTTCACCCATTAACATGCCTACATTGGCTTTACGCCCTGCACCACTGACTCCAGATTTAGTATCTGCGATCAAACGACTGGCATCAATCAAACCTTCTTCTAATAAAGGTAAAAAACCCAACTGGGTCGCTGTGGGATAACAGCCTGCACATGCCACTAATGATGCTGTTTTTAAAGCATCTCGTGTCATTTCAGGTAAACCATACACCGCTTTAGCCACTAACTCAGGACAAGCATGTTGCATTCCATACCATTTTTCCCAAACAGCAATATCCTGAATACGGAAATCAGCGGATAAATCAATCACCTTAACCCCTGCTTTTAACAACTCAGGGGCAGATTGCATAGCCGTACCATTGGGGGTGGCAAAAAACACCACATCACAGCCTGATAAATTTTCAAAGCTAGGCTCACTAAAACAAACATCTGTGTGTCCACGTAAACTGGGGTAGATGTCAGCAACGGGACGACCACTTTCACCACGTGATGTAACAGTTTTAATGTTCACTTCAGGGTGTTGAACTAAAAGACGTAATAATTCTACGCCCGTGTAACCTGTGCCACCAACTATCCCAATATTAATCATTTCTTATATCCTTTTTTATATATTATTGAGCGATTAAAGCTATTAAATACTAAATTTTTGAATTTTACCTGTTAATGCTCGAATACGTTTTTCAATCTCTGAAATATCTTTAATAATACGCCGTAACTCTTGTATATTACTTAAATTACGTAAATCATCTCGATTAACTTGATTTGCCAAACTGGCATTGGCTGCTTCTTGATTGACTTGCGCACTAATACTGAAAAAATGTAATAGTAACAAAACATTTTGTGAATAAACACTCAGCTCTTCTTTTAATGTATGTTGTATGTGCAACAGTGCACGCCATGCGTCACGCTGCTTACCAATCAGTTCTATAATTTTTTGATAACCACTAATACTTAATAATTGTGCTTGGCGTTTTATTTCCGTTTCAATGGTAATTAAGTCTAATTCAGTTTCATTTAAAGCACGTATGTAATAATCTTCATTCTGCTTATTCTGCTGTATATAACGCTCTGTTTTATTTATTATTTTCTGTAGTGCATCAAGATGCCTTTTATGCCCTATTACAAGCTGTGGACGCAGGCGAGAAATTTTCTCATAGGTTTGCGCTAATAAGGACAATTCATGAGATAAACTGCTTTTACCACTTTTTGCACTATTAATACGGCTGTTACTACTGTGTTGTAAACTACGTAAACGTTGCGTAATATCATTTAAGCCTATCGTAACAGGCTGCGCCCCTTGCTGTAATAAATCATGGGCTGTATTGACACTCTCTACACGAATATCTCGAAATATACTGGTAATACTGCGTGGTTTAACCTCTACATGTACACCACTTCTGACTGTTCGCCCATCTGCTTTAAATACAACAGAAATATGTTGTCCTTCAACATAAAAGCTTCTGGGCTCAATACGTCCTGAGTACTTTTTTATAATACGGTTGCGGTGATTCTTTATCCACAAAAAATCATAATTTTTTTCAGTTTCCCCTTTTACAAATACTTCTAAGGCATAACTATTTGGGGTATTGGGGATGGTTAATTTTACATCGTGGTACTCTTTATTTTTATAAGTGCCAATTAATTCCCCAGAAGAATCTTTCTTTAATAGATAAATACCATTTTTAAAAATGCTTTTTGCTTGACTAAGGGGCAATAAAGCCAACCAAAGAAAAAGAGTAAGTAATATAGTGACACCATTACTGCGTCGATACGTCATAATGTCCTTCAAATAAATGTTGTAAGTAATCTAAATTATCAGTTTTTTGTAAATCAAGTGGCTTTTGGGGGTGAACATGGGCTTCACTTCGCCATAATACCCCACGTACTACATGCCCAACACCTTTTATACCTGTGATATAAACAGGGTAAACAGGGCTGTTTGTTTGGGTTGCTAACCATAGTGCCCCTTTTTTTAAAGGATGGGGAAATTCATCAGGATGGGTAATCCGCCCTTGTGGAAATATCACTAAAATTTCTCCTGCATTTAAGGCACGTAAAGCTGCACGTAAGGCAACTTCAGGACGTGTACTACGATCAACAGGAATACAGCCCATTGCTTTAAATAGCCATTGTAGCCCAAAGCGGTTGTATTCTTCACGTGCAATTAAAAAGCGTAAGGGACGTTCAGAAGCAGCAACCAGTAAACACCCATCTAAACCTGATAGATGATTTGCCAAAATAAGTCCTGAACCTTGAGCAGGAAGTGGTATTTTTTGATAGTTAAGACGATGATAATAGCGACAAAGAAGATAGTTTAAACCATCTAATGCATTCACCAGTTTATTGTCCCATTGCGTTTTATGCACTTGATGAGCTCTATAAGCAGCATAAAATATACCCATTATAATAAATGTAAATAAAATACATAACATA
>Ga0193958_1000186_pt1 | contig 27501 bp, 24 predicted proteins | sample FB_1_MG_FD_140320 | JGI IMG/M metagenome (GOLD analysis project Ga0193958, IMG submission 140320) | Microbial mat bacterial communities from the Broadkill River, Lewes, Delaware, United States - FB_1_MG | ecosystem: Environmental > Aquatic > Freshwater > River > Microbial mats | place: USA... | reverse complement strand
AGCCATTTTATAGTTTTTTACAACTAAAATAGCAACATCAATAATAGCTACTGGCGAGATTGCTGTTAAGATAGCATTGTGTTTTGCATTTTTTAAGATAATATCATCAACTCTCTTATCAAGTGGTTTTAAAATATACTCATTTATATTATCAATTATCTCATCATCTAAAATAGAATCGTTTATTTTGTCTTGAAGCTTCTGAACACCCTCTTTTGTCTCGATTCGCTTCTCATACTCTTTCATAATGACTCTTAAATACTTAATCGATTTTTTAGATGGATTTTTGATAACTTCAAATCCTCTTAGCTGAAGTGAACTTACTCGTTTAAGCTCCTTTATCGATTTTCTCTGATTTAAGATAAATTTAATTATAAAAAGAGCTGTAATTGAGATAAAACTCAAATATAGATAGCCAAAAGTCTCATTAAACTCAAATATCTCTTTAAATGTTAAATATCCGTCATAGATAGAGCTAAAGAGAATCGCCATCGATAGAAAAAATAGAAATGTCAAAAAGCTATAAAATTTTGACCTATATCTAGTATGCTTTATCGCCTCTTCACTAAATATAGGTTTTGCTCTCTCCTCTTTAATCTCTTCATGTTTACTATTTGCATCAAATCTAAGTGGTTTTACTCTATTCATATTTTGTCTCCAATTAAGTGATAGATAACTTCGTCCATTCTAATATTTGAAACGGCTTGTGTTGTAATGGTTGGAAAAGTAACTGGTGCAAAGCTTGGAAAATCAAAGTAATCTAAATCCCAATCCTCTTTTGATGGAAAATACTCAGGCACTTCACCAGGGTAGATGATGCTATCTTCAGATTCTCCTAAAACTCTACCTTTTAGACAAGAGAGTCTTCTACCATCGTACTCTTTCAAGACTGTATGCGTACTCTTAACTGATGAGACAATTGTTGAAACTGTCTTTACACCTTTTATATCTATCTGCCGTCTAGCCTCTTCGATGATAAGCTCTAAAAGGGAGCGATAGTTATTGTGCTGATTATTTGCAACATGGTCAGCTTTTGTAGCACAGAAGATAACTTTATCTATCTTATTTGAGAAAAATTGAGAGATAAAATTTACCCTGCCGTATGAGTAGATAGACATAATCATCTTTATCGATTCGACCATATCTTCAAAACACTCATAGCCTGTCTTTAGAGCTTTTAAAACATCAACTAAGACAATCTGTCTATCAAACTTTGAAAAATGCTCTAAATTAAATTTTCTAACAAAATCATTTACATATTTCTCATATCTCTTTTTATAAATCATATAGTAAGAGTTCTCATCTAAATTTGTAGTATCTTCTATCGGAGGCAGAGGCGTAAACTCTAAAAGCTCACCACTCATATCCCCAGGCATAATAAATCTACCTGGTTGAATCAAGTTAAGACCAGCTTTGCTATCTTTACACTCAAAAAGATACTCTCTATATAATTTACTAAGCTCTTTTGATATATCATCATTAAAATTTTCTCTAAAATCTAACGCATGAAGCATTGAGAGCCACTTGAAAGAGAGTTTATCCCTTGGCTCTTTTTTAGCTAAATTGAAACAAAATTCGCTCCACTGCTCATAAGTTTGGTTGAGCATTGGAATATCTAAGAGCCACTCACCTGGATAATCTATCAACTCTATATCTATAAATCTATTTTTTAAAACTCTATTGGTACTTTTTACCTCAAGCTCAAGTGTGAGAGATGATATATCACTTGTAGATTCAGGCCAAATCGGCTTTTTTGCTCTTAAATTTTTTAGAAAATCCTCATATTTAAAAGTCTCTAACTCACTGTTTTTTTTGATTCTTGTAATAAATAGTTTTGAGGTTTTTCGCTTTAGAAACTCAAGCTTATCACCAGCTATAAGTTGGTTTATTAGCGAAGTGATAAAGATAGTTTTACCACTTCTACTAAGTCCAGTTACTGCTAGTTTTACTTTTTTATTTGGAAGGGCAATCCCTTCTGAGAGTGAAATATTTTTTAAAAACTCCATCTAAAACCTCTACTTTGGTTGATAATTCATTGCTTGTTTTGTGAAATCAATTGGGTAAAAAAATAGAGCTTTAAATTTTAAATTGATTGTGACACTCTCATCGCTTGTCTCTTGAAAAATATCGATTTTAAAACCCTCTCCGTCGATTTTATTTCTAGGTTTAAAAGTAAACTCTATCGGTTTTAGAGCTTTTACCATATTTAAAACTTTTTTATATTTTTTATCATCTTTTTTTGGCAAAATATTACCATCAATATAGATAAGTGAGAGAAGTAGGTCAAATTTATCTTTAAACATACTTTTATTCCAAATCACATATCCTCTAGGGTATTTAAATTCGCAATTTGAAGATGTTAATACATTTTTATTCTCTTTTATAGCTTCAAGTATTGTAAAAAAAAAGTTTTTTCCCCCAACGCTCTCAACTAACTGCATAATATCTCTGTGTAGTTTACTCTTCTCTTCATCATCTAGTTTAGCAAAGCTAGACATTTGTATCCTTTTAATTAAAAATAGTCAAAATTATACTCTAAAGTAGATTTGAAGCTAATAATATATCAAAACCATTTTACAAAAGAGTATTTTAATAATATAATCCTTTTTTGAGAAAAGGCTTTACTAAGGATATTTTTTTATCGTGAGTTTTTTTATAAGAATAATTACACTTTTACTACTGTTGCTTAATTTCGCTTCTGCTTTAGAGTTTGAGGTTTTTGAAGATAGAGATTCTATTTTGAAAATAGATGAAGTTGTAAATCAAAAATTTACAAAACTAAATATCGCTAATAAAACTCATAGATATAATAAATCTACCTTTTGGATTAAGTTTGAGTTATCAAATAGTAGTGATAAGAGGGAGAATTTTTATATAAAACTTTTTGAGCCATATATAAAAGTTGCAAATTTATATAGAGTTGAAGATAAAAAAGAGGTGAGTGTTAAAAAAAATGGTTATAGTATCGCTTATAAAGAGAGAGATTTAAAGACAAACTTTATTGTTTTTAAAGAGAGTATAGATAGAGGTGAAAAGATAGATTTCTATTTAGAGTTGAGAGAGGATAATTTAAATTTTACTAAAGTATATATATTAAATGAGAGAGATTTCGAGTCAGATTATAAGGTTACTTTTGTTTTGATAGGAGTTATTTATGGAATCTACTTAGTTATGATTTTATATAACTTTTTTATCTATCTTTTGGTAAAAGATAAAACTTATCTCTACTATATTCTCTATCATATATTTTTGATGATTGCTCTATTTTCATTAGATACCTATCCAAATATATTCTTTGGGGTAGATATAAGTTTAACATATATATCCACAAATATAATGTCTATATTTATAATTAAATTCACTCAATGCTTTTTAAACAGTAAAGAATCAAAAAGCGTTGATAGGTTTTTGAATAGAGTTTTATATCTGATATATATGACGCTATTTGGTTCATTTTTACTCATTTTATATCCTGAAATATTTACAGAGTTTTTTATAATTGATACTTTTGTTAAAGTTATTATGTTAGTCTCTATTTTTATAGTCTCTATCTATTTTTATATGAGAAAAAATATAAATGCAAAAGTCTATATTTTGATATGGACTTTAGTATCTATACTTATGTTAGTAGCTATTTTTATACACTTAAATAGTGAGTTTTTTACTGTTCATACCTACTTTTTTGGACACTGTGTAGCTGTTTTTGAAATAGCTCTATTCTCTTTAGCACTTGCTTCGAGAGTAAATAGGTTAAAAGAGGCTAAAGTTAGAAATGAGGCTATTATGATAAAAAAGTCAAAATTAGCCGATATGGGAGTTATGTTAAACTCGATTTCACATCAGTGGCGACAGCCTTTAATGCAGATAGGTTCGATTTTGATGAAACTGCAAGTAGAGAAGATGCATGGTAAATTTAATGATAAAAATTTTAATGATTCAGTTGATACTATAAATGGAATATTGAAATATATGTCAGTAACAATTGATGATTTTAGAGGGTATGTGAAAAATGAGACAGAGCAGAGAGAGTTTAGAGTAGCTAATGCACTAGAGAGAGCTTTGAAAATTTGTGAATCGGCTCTAAATTATATCTCCATAGATATAACAGATAACTCAAAAAGTGAAATATATGGAAATGAGAGTGAATTTGTCCAAGTTTTTATAAATTTATTAATAAACTCAAAATCTATTTTTCAAGAGCGAAATATAGATGAGCCATATATCAAAATCGATATTTTTGAGAGTAAAAACTATATAGAGATTCACTTTTTAGATAGTGGAGGTGGAATCGACAAAGAGGTTTTGCCCAAAATATTTGAAGAGTTTTTTACAACTAGAGAAAATTTAGGAGGAAGTGGATTGGGACTCTCTATTGTAAAGGAGATTATAACTAAAAATTTTCATGGTAAAATAGAGGTTTTTAATCAAGCAGATGGAGCCTGTTTTAAAATTTTAATATCAACTTTTTAAGCGATAAATTATCGTTTAATCTCTTTTATAGTGTAGAAATTAAGGATATTTTTGTCTAAAAACTCTTTTATAAAAATTTTAATTTTAATGCTTTTATCAATTAACTCTATCTTTGCAGTGAATAATTTAGATTTAGAGATTTTTGAAGATAAGAACTCAACTCTAAATATCAATCAAGTTAGAGATAAAGAGTTTAAAAAACTACTAAAAGCTCAAAAAATTTACAAATATAATAAATCTACTTTTTGGATAAAATTTACTATCTCAAATGAGACAGAAGAGGAGCTAAACTACTATATTAAAACTTTTGAGCCATATTTAAGAGTTGTGAATCTTCATCGATTTGAAAATGGGAAATTCTCTGTTAAAAAAAATGGTTATATTGTCACCTATGATGAAAGGGATTTTAAATCCAATTTTATTATATTTAAAGAGCAGATTCCAAAAGATTCTAAAATAGAGTTCTATTTAGAGATTCAAGATAGAGAGTTTGATATACCTAAAATCTATATATTAAATGAGCAAGAGTTTGAGTTTGAGTATAGAGTAAATTTAATCTTAACAGGCTTTGTCTATGGAGTCTATTTAGTTATGATTTTGTATAACTTTTTTATCTATCTATCAATTAGAGATAGAGCCTATTTTTACTATATTATCTATCATTTTATGGCAATGTTAACTCTTTTATCTTTAGACACATATCCAAATATAGTTTTTGGAATAGATATATTTTTAATACATATTGTGTCAAATACAACTCAAATATTTTTGATTAAGTTTACTCAACACTTTTTAAATAGTAAAAAATCTAAAAAATTAAATAGAATCTTAAATATAACCCTATATATGATATATGCTATGTTAACTTTTTCATTTTTTCTTATACCTTTTCCTGAGCTTTTTACACTCTACTTTCCAATAGATAATTTTGTGAAATTTTTTACATTGATAAGTATTTTTATAGTATCTATCTATTTTTACTTTAAAAAAGATGTAGATGCTAAAACATATACTCTTATATGGGCAATGATTTCTCTTCTCTTTTTTTTAATGATAGTAATTCATTTTAATAGTGAACTCTTTAATGGTGTAATCTATTTAGGAGGTCATCTAATTTTTATATTAGAGCTTACACTCTTCTCATTTGCACTAGCTAGTAGAGTAAATCGATTAAAGGCTCAAAAGCAAAGAAGTGAGGCTATTATGCTAAAAAAAGCAAAACTAGCCGATATGGGAATTATGTTAAACTCAATTTCACATCAGTGGCGACAGCCTCTAACGCAGATTGGCTCAACTCTAATGAATTTACAATTAGAGAGAAGTTATGGAGATTTTAGTGATAAAAAGTTTTTTGATTCAATTGAGACTATAAATGGTATACTAAAAGATATGTCTATGACTATTGATGATTTTAGAAGTTATGTTAAGAGTGATTCAAAAAAGAGAGAGTTTGAAGTTAAAAAGGCTCTTGATAAAGCTTTGAAGATTTGCGAATCGGCTATAAAATCGTTGTCTATTGATGTTGAGGTTGAAAACTTTTCAGAGAGTAGAGTTTTTGGGGTTGAGAGTGAACTTACACAAGTTTTTATAAATATTTTAACAAATCTTAAACATATTTTTGAAGAGCAAGAGATAATAAATCCATATATTAAAATAGATATTATTGATGCTAAAAGTTATATAGAGATTCTATTTTTAAACAATGGAGTAGTTAAAAGGGAAGTTTTATCTAAAGTTTTTAGCAACTTCTCTAGCACTAAAGAGCAGGTAGATAGTGGTAGTTTTGAACTCTTTATTATAAAAGATTTGATAAATAAAAGTTTTTTTGGAGAGATAGAGATTTTAAATAAAAAGGAAAAATCTTGTTTCAAAATCAAGATTCCTATCTCTAACAAAGAGAAGAGTTAAAAGTAAAAGGATACTTTTTTATGAGTGATTTAACTATCTTAAAATCAAAAATAGCTCTTGTAGCAGAAGATAATGAGATGATTTGTGAAAATTTAGCAAAGTCTCTAAACTTTTTTTGTAAAGAGGTGATAAAAGCTAGAGATGGTTTAGAGGCGTTAGAACTCTATAGAGAAAAAGAGCCAGATTTTATATTTACAGATGTCAAAATGCCAAATTTAGATGGTTTAAGTTTGATGAAAAAGATTCGTGAAAAAGATAAATTAACACCTATTGTTGTTATAACAGCTCATAGTGAGATAGATTTAATGCAAAGAGTTGTTGAAGCAGAGTTTAAAGAGTATTTAATCAAGCCATTTGACCGTTTTGAGTTTATAGATATGCTAAAAATTGTTGCAAAAAAATTGGAAAACTCTTAAAGATAGTGAGAGTAGAGTTACTCAGTCACTATCTTTAATTTAAATAACTACTTTTTAATAGTTACAACAAAAGCACCTCTTAAATCTCTTAACTTATAATCTTTTGCTCTATCATTTGGATATTTTTTCTTAATAGCTTCTAGTGCTTTAGGGTCGATAGTTTTGCTATCTCCGTGACACTTTAGACAGACAGGCTTATTTATAACCATAGGTTTATAAAACTTAACCATGTTTTTATTCATCTTTTTAATAAGTGGAGTTAAAACAATATTATTAGCTTTCATATTATCAAAAAGCTCTAACATCTCTTTATCAACTCTCTGTGGAGCATTTTTTGCACTTCTAACTTTTAAACTAACTCTTTTTACTTTTACATTTTGAGGAAGTTTTAAATTCACTGCTTTTGTGATTTTATCAGCTTCACTTGAGCAAAACTCAACAGCACCAGCAAAACCGTCAGATTTTATCTTCTCTTTTAGGTTTTTAGATAGAGCCATAAACAACTCTTTTGAGGCTTTATTACCTGTTTTTGTAACTTCTGCTTTATTTAGGGCAAAAGTAACCGTTATGATACTTATGAAAAGTATTAATTTTCTCATCTATTCTCTCCTTAAAAAATTTAAACTTATTGTAATAATTGACATACTCCTCCTAGCTAAAGCTAGGGGATTCTAGGATTAACAAGAGTAGGCTAAAGATTTAGCTCTTACACTCTCTCCTCTAAGAGTTGATGTCCCAACTCTATAAATATTTATACTAGCATTTAAATCTCTATCTATTTCTAATCCACATTTACAGCTAAAAACTCTATCATTTAACTTTTTAAAATCACTATTTATATCTGAGTTTATCTCTCCACACTTTGAGCAAGTTTTTGAAGATGGATAGAATCTATCTATTTTATGGATATTTGTTTTATATGAGAGAATGGTTATAAATTCACTAAAAGCTAAATCGCTAATTTTTCTGCCCCAAAGCATTTGCATAGCTTTGATATTTAAATCTTCAATAAAAATATCATCATATTTAAAAGTTAATTTGTTAGCCAATTTATGAAAATAATCTTTTCTCTGATTTGCTATTTTTATATGAAGTTTTGCTAATTGTTTTTTAGCTTTTTTACGACTGTTTGAGCCTTTTTTCTTTTTAGATAAATTTCTATTTAACTTTTTTAGTTTTGATAAGTTTTTGAGATGGAACAGTGGAGCATCTACTTTTGTTTTATCACTTAGAGTTAGAAATTGCTTTAATCCAAAATCAATACCCACGCTTTTACCCGTTGTGATATTGATTTTTTCTGCAATCTCAATCGATATGCAAATATAAAAATCTCCTATATTATCTCTCTTAAGAGTTACAGTTTTTATTTTTCCATCAATTGCTTTTGATAGCCAAAATTTATAATTATAACCGTTAAGAGAAATAACATTACCATTGATTTTATAGCCAACTTTACCTTTTAGAGTGAATGATTTATACTTTTTTATCTTCTTAAAAGTTGGCAATCCTCCTTGTTTTTTAAAAAATTTTTTATACCCTTTATCAATTCTCTCTGTTATATTTTGAATTGCTTGTGAGCCTAATTTTTTCCAATAACTATATTTTGCTAGTTTTTTGAGTTTTGTTAAATGTTTTTGGAGTTGGAACTTATTTAAAGAGATACCATAGAGTTTATAGTATCTCTTCTGAAGTGCTATACAATGGTTATAAATTACTCCTGAAATATTTATGAGCCTATGAAGATGTTTAACTCTTTTTGTTTTATATAGTTTGTATTTGTATGTTTTTACTACCATTTAAAAACCTTTTTACACTCTTTATAAGAGTAGACAATATATTATTAAATTTGTATTGAACTTTATCTTTCATAAAGTATTATACATTTTTTTATTTTAAATTTTTAATAAGTAAAAGTTAAAAATATAATTAATTTACTTTATTACTGAATCATCAAATGGGTCAAAATGGACATTTATAATCCAGTTCACTCTATCATCTAATGATTTTATATTAGCTATTATCTCATCGGCTCTATCGTGAGCCTCTAGCAAAGAGATATTTTTATGAAATACTAAATGTACATCTACAAATCTATCTTTTCCAGCCTCTCTAGTTCTTAAATCGTGATAGCTATCAACAAAATTATTTGCATTAAAAGATTCTATTATTTTATCAACAATCTCTCTATCTAGCGAAATATCTAGCAGAACAAGCACCCCATCTTTGATAAGTTTATAAGCTGAGTGAATAATATATATAGCTATTAAAAAACCCATGATAGCATCTACAAACTCAAACCCTGTAAAGTAGACAACAGCTAATGAAATTAAAATAGCTAAATTGCTAAGTAAATCTGTCTTATAGTGAAGTGCATCAGCTTTTATCACCATTGAGTTAGTTTTTTTAGCTACATACTCTAAAAACTTAACAAGTCCAAGTGTTATAAAAAACGAGATAACCATAACCCAAAGAGCCTCATTTAGATAGTTTATACTCTCTTTGTTTATCAATTTATCTACACTTTGATAGATGATAAAAAGCCCTGAAATTACAATAATAGTCCCCTCTATTACACTAGCTAGAGCCTCTATTTTCCCTCTACCGTAGTTAAACTCTCTATCGGCTGGTTTTTCAGAGTTGACAACAGCAAAATAGTTAAATAGTGAAACTATCAAATCAAGTACCGAGTCGATAGCTGAAGCTAAAAGTGCAACAGAACCACTTAAAATAGATGCAACTAATTTTATTAGAATCAAAATAGTTGCAACAACCGATGATACTATTGTAGCTTTTCTCTCTAAAGTCATCTTTTTGCCTTTTTCTCTATGCCAAATCTTTGTGGTCTAACTGTAATGTCAGTTATTACCGTTCCATCTCTTAGAGATAGAATATCCTCTATGACATCAGCGATACAGCTAGGTTTTAAATGTGTATCTTCTGCTTTTCCCTCTTTGAAACTGAACTCATTAAAAAAGTCTGTTTTTGTCATATCAGGATTTATACTGACAACTTTTACACCAGATTTTCTAACCTCTTCAAATAGCGATAGCGAAAAATCTCTAAGTCCCGATTTTGTTGCTGTATAGACGCTTGAGAATTTTGAGTGTTTTAGAGCCTCTATCGATGTGATATTAAAAATATATCCTCTGCTTTTTTTTAAATCTCTTAAAAATAGATTTGTAAGAGTTATCGGTGCTAAAAGATTTGTATTTACTATCTGCTCTATCTTTGAGATTTGCATCTCTTCAAGAGGTTTAAACTCTCCAACTCCTGCACAATTTACCAAAATATCAATATCAGAGCCTATCGCTTTTTTTAACTCTTTTAGTTTTGATATTTGAGTTAAATCAAACTCTATTGCTTGAAAATTATTACTTTTAATATCGCATTTGCCAAAATCTCGAGCGATTCCAACTACATAAAAATCTAAACTAAGAAGTCTCTTAGCAACTGCTAAACCTATACCGCTTGATGCCCCTGTTACTATTGCTCTTTTCATGCAAATATTATAACATATCGCAAAAAATTTTAAGGTTATAGATGAGTTATAAAAAATGGTTTATTAGACACTCTCAAAAACATAAAAAAATAGTTAATTCACTTCTAAAGAGAGGTTTTGGCAAAAAAGCAATAATAGAGTATTTTTATTATGAGAATCTAAAATTAAAAGAGCCAAAATTCTGCCCACTCTTTGCAAAAGATAAAAAATGTCACGATATGAAAAATTTAAATTGCTATCTCTGCGGGTGCGACAATTTTCGCTTTAGCGACAGAGGGTTTAAAAAGATAGATGATAATCTACTTGTTAGCTACTGTAAACTAAATTTAGGCGATAAAATCATCTCAAAAGGTAAGATTCACCATAACTGCTCAAACTGCCAAGTCCCACATAAAAAGCGATATATCTCTAAAAAGTTTAATTTTGATTGGGGTGAGGTGATGGGAAGAGTTTAAAAAAGAGAATATTTTAATCTATTATTTTTGCTTATTTGAGAAACTTTTTTGAATATTTTAAGTAGTATAGCAAAAACCATATAAATTGCAATATTTAATTTTAATCATATTGTTAAGTCATACCCGTACTTGATACGGGTATCCATCTTTTTTAATAGAGAGATAGATTATTCAATCAAGCCCAGTAATGACAAATATTTTGTTTTATTTTATAGCTGTTTAGCTATATCTAAAAACTCTTTAGGAGATTTATAGCCATAAACTCTATGGTTTTTAATCTCTTTTTGATTTTTAAAAAACAAAATAGCAGGTAATCCAACAACATCAAAGTGTTTTAAAATATCTTTTTGTTCTTTTGAATTTTCTGATACATCTACTTTATAAATTTTAAAACTACTTAACGCTTCTATAACTCTTTTATCTTTAAAAGTAATCTCTTCAAGCTCTTTGCAACTAACACACCAGTTGGCTCTAAAATCGACCATAATAAAACTATCAGAGTTTCTTATCTCTTTTTGAAGTTTTTCTAATTTTTTAATATTTTTAAAACTTAACTTTTTATCATCTGTTTTTAAAGTGAGTGTTTGAAGTTTTTCCAAAGGATTTAGAGGATTTGTAGCACCAGTAAATGCTCCAAATAGAATGAAAAAGCCATAAACCATTATAATTAGAGCTACTCCTTTAAAAAAAGCACTGAAACTAACTCTATCTTTTAAAGGTTCTAAAGCACCCAAATATACAGCACTAATAACAAAAAGAGATGCCCAAAGAGACATAATTATAATTGTCGGTAGAAATCTAGAGAGTATCCATATAGCAAGTGCCAACATAACAACTCCAAAAACTTTGCTGACAACTTCCATTAAAGAAGAGGGTTTGGGTATAATTTTTTTAGCACCTGCACCAATAATCAAAAGAGGTACTCCCATTCCTAAACCCATTGTAAATAGTGATGCTCCACCTAAGAGAATGTCTCCTGTTTGACCAATGTATAAAATCGCTCCTGCTAGTGGTGGAGCAATACAAGGACCAACTATTAAAGCTGATAAAAAGCCCATTATAGCAATACCTAAAATATCACCTCTTTGACTAGCTTTTTCACTTTTATCTGATAGCTTTTTTAGCCAAGATGTAGGGATTTTTAACTCATAAAATCCAAATAGAGAGAGAGCTAGTGCTATAAATATTAGAGAAAATAGAGTAAGAAGCCAAGGGTTTTGCATAGCTATTTGGATATTTGAGCCAAATAAAGAGGCGATAATACCAATTAAAAGATATGCAAAAGACATCGCTAAGACATAGATTAAAGAGAGGAAAAATCCTTTTTTTACAGTTAGATTCTCTCTTTGAGATAAGATTATAGATGAGAGGATAGGAATCATTGGAAATATACAAGGCGTTAGAGAGAGTAACAGACCAAATCCAAAAAATGAGATAAGTACAATAATAAAGTTTTGACTTTTTAACTTATTAACTATACTCTCCTCTAGTGAGAGATTTGAGTTTAAAGGAATTGATTCTATATTTTTATTCTCAAAGTTAGATTCGTAAGTAAAATTATATTTTTTCTTAACTGGTCTATAACAGAGACCATCACTTGAGCATCCTTGATACTTGAGAGTAAATATAAACTCTTTAGCATTTTTATCTATTTTGTTAACTGGTATAGTTAGTGAAAATTTATCAAAATAGAGCTTTTTGCCCGAATCACTTAAAGAGGCTTTTGGAAGAGAGTAGTTTTCAAAAGCAAAATCTTTATTAGAAGCGATAGAGAATTTTAGTTTATCTTCATAGAGATAGCTCCCTTTAGAGATATTTATCTCAATATTTATTGCATTTTGATTAAATACTACATCTGCCTTAAAAGCCCTATTAACATCTATTACATCTGCAAAAAGTGCAACTTGAAATAGAATTAAAAATATAATTTTCAAATTTTAACCTTTTAAAGTAAAATTACTCTATGTTCTGTTTTTATTTTTGGATTTAAAATAAGTGAAGTTGAGAAGACTCCACTCTCTAAGCAACTAGGAGATATTACAGAGATTGAAATTGAGTTATCTATTGAGTTATCTTTTGAGATGATATGTGAAAATTTATTTTTATCTATTTGATAACTTCTCTCATAAGAGGCTGATGTTGTGAGAGCTTGATTCTTTATTTTGACCTGTTTTGCTATTTTTGTTGGCTCTTTAGGCTCTTTTATTCCAACTGTAAATTTTTCGCCATTTGGTTTCTCTCCAAGGGCGTAAATATCGCCACCGTAGTTAATGAGTGCTGATTTGATTTTATGCTTTTTTAAAATTCTCAAAGAGTAATCGATGGCATACTCTTTTACAAAGCCTCCTAAATCAAGAGCTGTATAGAGATTGTCAAAAATTATTTCACCTCTTCTTATCTCAAAATGTTCACACCCTAGATAGTTAGAGAGTCTGTCTTTTTCACTCTCTAGCTCTAGTTTTGTTTTACATTTAGTATATAGAGGCTTGATTGTTCCAACAGTTATATCAAAAGTTTTATCTGTTAAGTGGTAGTATTTAATAGCTTTTGTTATTAAAAATTCACTCTCACTATCTAGCTTATTTAACTCTCTGCGGTTTATTTTGGAGATGAGAGAGTTAGAGTTATAATAGTTATATTTACTCTCTAATCTCTTTGTCTCTTTTAGAATCTCTTTTGCACAGTTTTCAGCTCGTTTGTTTTGATTTGAAAATATTATAATTTCGCAAAGTGTACTCATCGCTTCAAATCTATAAATAGATTGCATCTTAAAATTTATACTTTATTCCAAAGTTATAATAGAGTGCATCTAAAATATCGATTTGTTCGTAATAATTTATCGAACTATTAAGCGTGGTATCACTATTTAAGTCATACTCTAAACTAAATTTATAGTTTAGTGAATCTATATTACTCAATCGTCTATCCCTTGAGGCGTATTGCTCATTAGTGAAATAGTCTCGCTTACCACTATAAAACTTTGCATCACTTTGAGTATAAAATCTAAGCCCTAATCCTAGAGTTGTTTTATCTGAGTATCTATAAAAAAGCTCACTATTTAGTGTATGTGAATCTATATTCCAGCTATCGCTATATATACGATATGAAGAGTTAAAATAGGTTTTACTATTGAGTGCTTTTGAGTATTGCAAAAAGAGACCCATAGCATTTTTACTATTTGGTTTTTGCTCTTGAGTTATCTGAGGATTAGTATTATAATTTCTAACAACTCTCATATATGGATTTGTCAAATAACCATCTTCAGCTATATAAAATAGTGAAAACTTTGCTAAAGAGCTTTTATCGATAATTTGAGTAAATCCAACTTCACCACTAAAAACTTCTAAATCTTTATCTACTACTTTCGAACTAGCTCCACTTATACCATCACACTCACTGTTTCCTAAAAAGCAGTATATATCTATATTATCTTTTTGATATGAAAAACCTAGAGATATTGATTGGTTTTTACTACTATCTAAATAGTGTAGATACTCACTAGAGAAGCCTTTAGATTCATAATCTTTCTCATCTGAGTAGCTTAATCCTAGAGTTAACTCATCTCGATTTTCAAATCTCTTAGTCAATGAGAGAGCATAAGCATCTCTTTTATCCTTATAAGGAACATCTCCATAGAAAATATCATTTTGATATAGCACTCCCTCGGGCAGTTTTGCCGAAGCTCCGCTCGTTACATCATAATATGTAGGTGTTGCACCACTTAGAGCATCTTGTACATAAGAGAGATTTAGAGTGTAATCAGCTCCAAAATCTTTGTTTATCTCAAATGAAGGTGCAGAAATCTCTACTCTATCGTTATCTTCATTATAGTTCATATATTGAACAGAGATATAATCTTCAGCTACCAAAGAGGCACTACTAAGCAATAAAGAGGTAATAATAGATAATCTATTTTTTAATTGCATCCACAACCTCCTCCAGCAACTCCGCCACCCCCTTTAGAAGCCTCTTTTGAGAAAAAGATATGTTTGCTAAATTTAAAAAACAGAGAGTTTCCACCCTCTCTTTTCATCTCATCTTTTGCTAAAGTTCCTTTCTCCCAAGGTTTTACCTCTTTTACTGCACAGCCTTGAAGTGCAAATAGAAATATAGCTATTAAAAAAATCCTCATTTTAAACTCTTTAATTTTGTTAAAATAAGCTTATCTATATTATCTTTTGCTCCAAAGATAAAAGAGTCAACTTTACCATTTTGAATAAAATAGATAGCAGGTATTCCAGTTGGATTAAATCTATTTACAATCTCATTTGTCAAATCATCTACTACTTTAAAATTTAATTTTCCAGCACTTTTTAGCTTTTTTTGAAAAGCTTTTGCATCTTTTAAATCCTCATCAACATCAACCCCAATAATTTCCACTCCACTTTTGTCAAGATTACTACTTATTTTAGATAGATGAGAAAACTCTCTCTCACAAGCTTCACACCAAGAGGCAAAAAAGTTGATTATATAGGTTCTATCTTTTGATAGATTTAACCTCTTTTGAATCTCTGTCTCTACATAGCTCCCTTTTTGATAAGCAAAAAGGCTAAAAGAGAGTAAAAAAGTAAATATAATTATTTTCATTTTACTTCTTCTCTATTGTTATAACATTTGGAGCACCATATCTCATATCACCTGTTCTATCATGGCAAAAGTTACAATTTGCATAATCTGCTCCACTGTGAGAGTAAAGCTCTGAGCTACTCATCTCTAAACCATTAGAATCAACTACAACTGCTGTAAAGTTTTTACCTGCAATATTTTCGATTGGAGTATTGAAGTTTTCTCCTTTACCTTTTCCTAATCTAGCTCTTAGTGAGTCTCCATCTTCAAAATCAAATCTTATATTATAACCATAGGCTGGTTTTGTTCCCTCTTTGTTTTCATAAATTTTTCCACCTGCAAAGCTATGACATACAAAACAGAACCGTCCGTGACAGTGAACATCTCCATTTGTGATATCTTCATTAGCATTAACTTCATTTGTTAAATTTTTCAAACTATCTTTTTGATTAATATTTACTAAAAATGCATCACCTTTTACATTTTTATCATCTTTTGCGTAGATAATCATATCACCACTATTATCAATTAGTGGGTATTTGCTATTGTGTATAAAGTTTTGAAAGTTATAAAACTCCACTTTTCCTAAAGATAGCCCATTTTCAAATGGAGAGTTTGGATTTACTGACTTTAAAACACCTCCACCATAGTTATCATTAGTATCTACTCTTAAGTATTTGCTAGGTGTATACTTATAGCTAGAATCAAAGTTTAAATTTCCACTCTCAGATGCTGTGATACCTACCCAGAAATAATTATTTTGACACTCTTTTTTTCCATTTTCAAACTTACAAGCTTTATAAGTAACATCACCTGAGTCTGAATCGACACTATATAAGTTATAGAGATATTGCTCTCCTACTCCCATATCAAATGGATATTTTTGTCCTTTTGTTTTTGTGTTTATAGATAGAGTTATTGGAGAATCTGCCATTGAGCCATCTTTTTTTGTTGCAAACATTGAACCATCTGAACCATAAATAACCCAATCATTGATTAAAGCTAGAGTCTTTTCAGCCTCTCCATCATTTGATAGTGTTGTCACTTCATTGTTTAAAAGATTTAATTTTTGTAAATTCCCATCTGTTGAGAAGTAGATAGTATCTTTATGAAATTTATAACCACCATGGCTGTTTGTAGATACATCTGCCCCATTTGTGATTTCAACAATAGAGTTATCTGCTCTATCAACTCTATAAAGTTTATTATCAACTTTTATAGCACTCTTTGTTGTAGTTAAAATATCTCCATAAAAGTAGTAGTTTGGCGATTCTTTTCCATAAGAGACTTTTGTAGTTTTAACACTTATAATATCTTTACAACTTGTTAAGTCAGTTGAGCAGTTTTGAATAGTTTTGCTGTTTTCATCATAAATAATATATCCATTTACATCAGCTCCATAAGATGAGTAGGCGATAGTTATAAACTCTCTATTATCAAAACTTAGAGCTGAATCGCTCTCTTTCATATCAGTAGTAATTAAAATCGAGTTACCATTTTCATTTTTAGCACTTAAATAGTATTTTGTACCTAGATAATCTATCGATTTATAACTTGGAGCTGTGATATTAGTTGCTGTTGAGTTTGATATCTCTTTTAGAGCATCTTTATCTGCTTTTTTTAATATCACTTTTTTAGGTTGTCCATTTGAAGTATAACCAACAGCATTTATATGTAAATCACTATAACTATTTTTTACTACATCATAGTTCATATCTATTGATAGTTGAGGAAGCCTAATATCTGTGGTGTTGCTATTTTCAACTAAAATATTATCTGGATTAGTTGCATCTATCACTTTTAAATTAATTAAACTTGCTAGTTTTTTATGATTTGTATTTCCATAAAAGAGATAACTCTCTATATCTTTAGAACTATCTACTTTTACATCTTCACTCTCTTGTATAGCTGGTTTAGTTACTGTATTGGTTGTAGATGGGTTTTTATCTCCACCATCTCCACCTCCACAACCATTGAAAATTAAAATAGTAGTTATTATAGATAAGCTAATAGTTAATTTTTTCATAAATTTCTCCTAAAAAAATTTATGAAGTCTATTTAAGAAGTGTTAAATTTGTGTAAAATTACAATTTGGATACTTTTTTAGGAAGTAAATTTTTAAACTGAAAAAGATAGAGACTCTAACTATCTCTATTGGTACTGAGAACCTAAAACTAAAAGAGCTGAAATTCTGCCCACTCTTTGTAAAAGATAAAAAATGTTACGATATGAAAAATTTAAATTGCTATTTCTGTAGGTGCGACAATTTTCGCTTTAACGATAGAGGGTTTATAAAGATAGACAGTAATCTACTTGTTAGTTACTGCAAACTAAATTTAGGCGATAAAATCATCTCAAAAGCTAAGATTCATCACAACTGCTCAAACTGCCAAGTTCCACATAAAAAGCGATATATCTCTAAAAAGTTTAATTTTGATTGGGGTGAAGTGATGAAGAAATTATAAAGTAATTTATATTTTATATATTAGAATATGAACTAAAAAAAGGTTGTTAATGTTTAAAGTGGATAATCTGTTAGATGGCAGTTTAGATTCTAAATATAGTGATAAAGTTTTTTGGTTTGCAGAGAGAGTTTTGATAGATGAGATAAATAAAATTATAGAAGTGTATACTTATAGTGATAATTTAATAAAATTTGATGATGTAGATTTAGATTTTATAGATAATAATATATCGGAATTTGTTAAAATAAGACAAGAAAGCTCTAAAGAGTTAAAAAATGTATTAATCGCTAGTGGTAGTTTTTTATTTATAAACGATAAACTTTTAGTAACTCAAAGAACAGCAGATACAAAATATGACCCTCTTCATTGGACAACACCAGCTGGAAGAAGTGATAGGTCTATCTATATTACAGCTTTAAAAGAGACTATTGAAGAGATAGAAATTAGAGATGGTGATAAATTACTTTACCCTGATATTACAAAAGAGTTAGTAAAAGATAGAGAAAATATAGAGTTTTATAAAACAGATAGTAAAAATAAAAAATTTAATCTAAAAATCTACAAAACAAAACTGTTTTTAAATAATAATTTAATAGAAAAGAAACAATTCTGGGCATTATACTCTAAAAACTTCAATACATTAGAGTTTAGATTACCAATATTTGCATATATTAATTCTATAAAAAGCCTTGAGATAAAAAATCCTGAATATGGTACAGATAGTAACTTATTTTCAATTGAAAAACTCTCTAAAAAAGAAAATGTACCAGCTTTAAAAGAGCTTTTATTAGAATTAAAACAAAAGGCTTAAACAATGGCTAAAAAGAATAAAGAAAAAAGTGAACTACTCTACCTAACGGGTTTATCATTAGATAAAAAAAGATTAAATAATATTATAAGCAATATAGACAAAGATAGAGATTTTGAGTTTTGGAAAAATGAGGCTATTGAAAAATTTAATTTAGCATTTGGTGAAGTTTCAAAAATATTAAATAATGAAAAAACAGATAAATTAATAAATGAAGGATTGTCTTTTGTTCCTTATTATTCTGAGTTAAAAAAAGTTCTTGATGTCATTTTTATAACAACAGGGAAAAAAATAGATATAAAAACTATAATTTTGAATGAAATTCCATATATAAACTCCTATAACTTTTTTAAGACAATTTCTCCAATTCTAACAACTTTAATACAAAAAGAAAATTTTTTCATTAAATATAAAAATAGTGATTTTTTTAATATTTATCTAAGTCATCAATCAGATAGTATAGGTGTAGGACCTCTATCTCAACATAAAAATATAAACTGTACTCATCTCTATACAGATAGAGACTATTATGAGAATCGATATGTAGATAATATAGTATTAAAAATAAAAAAAGAAAATTTTGAAATTGAAAAAAAAGATTTTCAATTAGTTTTTATACTACATTTCATAGATATTATTTTATCAAAACTTTCAAAAGAGTGTTTAGATGTAAATGAAGTTTGTTTAGAAAAATTAACAGAAAGTGAAATGGGTAGTATAAGTAAATTAAAGGAAAAAAGTAATTTTGAAAATCTTTCTAACAGCATAAAGTCTTTATCAGAGAGAGGTTTTTTTGGAGTATCCCTTCTTAGTGATATTTTATACCGTTTTTCTAAGACAAAAGATAAATTAAATATAAAAACCTCTTCAGATAGAGATAGTAATGAGTTTTTGAAAGAGCTTTTGAGTATGGCTAGTAAGCCTGGGTTAATAGAGTATAGTGAAAATGATGAAAATATAGATATAGAGGCGAAAATCTACTTCTCAGATGGAAAAGAGTTAAAATCTGAAAAACTAAATAGAGATGATTTTATAGAATCTCTATCTAAAGATGACTTTTTTATGAGTTTCCCAACAAATCCAATTGATTTAAGAAGGGATATTGAAAGTAAAATAGATATTACAAATAGTGAAAATATAGAGCTTAGAGATTATATTTTTGAAAACTCTAGTTCTGAAAAAAATGAAAAAGATAACTTTGTTTATATTAAAATACCAATAAAATTTATAACTTCTGTTCCTCTTGATAGAAATGGTAAACCAAACTCTGAACTCTATGTGCCAGAACTATTAGATAAAAAGCAAGTAAGTATTTTAACTGTTGGTGGAACAGAGCATAACAGAGCCTTGGCACATCTTATTCAAAAACATAGAGAAGAGTATCAAGAAGAGAGACTATTTGGATTTATGGACAACTACTTTGATTTTGAGCATAAATTAAAATATATTGAAGATGATAGGTATGACCATAGTTTTTTAATGGGTTTAAACCAACCTGTATCTGGATTTAATGGGATATTTAAGGCAAGAGAAGATGATGAGTTAGGAAGTAGTAAAAATACAGATGTCAAACTAATAGGCTTTAGATTGAAAGAGTATGAGTATGAAGAGTATCAATATAATATATTGGTCATTTATGGTTTTTCTGCTATTGCTTCTCAAATAGGAGTCTTTAATATAGTAGCTGATATATATGAAGGATATAATGAAAATAAAGTATTTATTAACTGTTATTCTTCTTCTTTAAGAATGTTTGATGATGCAAAAGGTCAAACTTCATCAATTATTTATCATAAAAATTTATTTGATTTTTTTGTTAAAAATAAAAATAGAAAAAAGCTAGGCTTAGAAGAAGTTTTTAGTAAAGTATTTCTAATTATAGACAAATGTACAAAAAAAAATATAACAGAGTTAAAGGAACATAAAATATTGAAAGATTCTATAGTAACAAATGAAACAAATGAAAAATATATATTTACTATATTGGATAAGTTTTTTATAGAAAATAAAAATATAGAAAATGAGTTTAGAAAGATAAAAATCAACATCAAAAAGCTTATTTCTCTCCTATCAGGAGAATCATCATCGCTTACTCTGTTTAATAAAAATAAAGACGAGTTTTTTAAAATTTTTAATATTGAAACATTAAAAAATAAGCCCAATTTTTTATTAATAAAAGATATAAAAAACAGAAGAATTACAAGTAAAGAACCAAAAGAAAATAATAAATGAACCAAAAATTATTAATATTTGACATCGATGGGACAATTTGTGATATAAACAGAGCAATAGATGAGAGTCTAAAGCAAACACTAGAGCAAATTTCAATAAAACATAAAATAGTGCTCTCTTCAGGTAAACCTTGTGGATATATTACAGGCTTTATTAGACAAGTTGGATTAAAAGATGCAATAGTAGTAGGAGAAAATGGAGCTAGCATAATGTATAGCTCTACTTTTCCACCAGAGAGTTTTTATCAGATAGATATTGATAAATCGATTGAAGAGTTATTTATTGAGATAAAACAGAGAGCTAAAGAGAGATTTAAAAATGATATTTGGTTTCAGCCAAATGATATAAATTTGACAATTTTTCCAATAGATATAGAAAATATAGGTAAAATTCATAGCTTTGCAAAAGAGTTTGAAAAAAATGATATAAATATCTACTATCATAGCGATAGTGTTGATTTTACTCCAAAAGGTTTTGATAAAGGAACTAGTGTAGATATTTTATTAAAAGAGTTAAATATAAAAAAGAGTGATTTATATATATTTGGTGATGGAAGTAATGATTTACCAATGCTTCTAAAGAGTGAAAATTCATATTTAATAGGTAGAGATAGCTTAGATAGTTTTATTCCAAAGAGAAGTTTTAAAAACTACTCTGAATTAAATATTTTTTTAAAAGGTGAGTTTTTAAACTGAAAAAGATAGAGACTCTAACTATCCCTATCAGATGTGTTTATTTTATAGACTTTATTTTTGATTTTTGTAACGATACCAATCTCGATTAACTGTTTAAATGTAGCTACTAAGGTCGGTTTGCTAATATTTAGAGCGTCCATAATATCTTGATATGAGCCTCTAAATATATTCTCTTTATCAGCGTGTTCGAAGAGGTATTTGATGATTTCTATCTTTTTTCCACCAACAAATATAGAGATACTATCCAATATTCGATTTTTGAGCCAAATCTCGCTCTCTTGAGTCTTTAATCTTATCGATTTTTGAATAATCTCTATAAGCTCAATCGCATTTATAGGTTTCATCAAGTAGCCATCTACTCTTAACTTAATAGCACTTAAGAGATACTCTGTTTCGCTATGGGCTGTTGTGATTATGACAGTTGAGACATTTAAATTTTTATTTCTAATTTCGCTAATTAACTCTATTCCGTCCATAATCGGCATTAAAATATCGCTTATTAAAATATCTATATGGTTATTTTGTATAATTTCTAACGCTTCTACACCATTTTTGGCAGTAAATATATTATCGATATAATCCTCTAGTATAATTTTTATCTGTTTTAAAACTAACTCTTCATCTTCTACAATTAGTACATTAAAGTTTTTTATATCCATTTTTTTCTCTTTTTAATATTTTTTTGGGATTTTTATATCAAATCTAGCACCTATATATCTCTTATTATTAAGCGAAATTATATCATTTTTTACCTTGAGAGTTCCATTGAATTGGTTGTTTATTATATTTTTACTCATATAGAGTCCTATGCCTGTTCCACTTGATTGATGTTTAGTTGTAAAGTATGGCTCAAAAATTCTATTTAAGATATTCTCAGGCACACCACCACCATTATCTATTACAGAGATACTGATATACTCTTTATTATCTATAAATTTTATCTCTATAAATCTATCATCAATCTTCTCATCTAGCAAAATTTCTCTGGAGTTATTTAAGAGATTTATTATAACTTGCATAAAGCTATTTGAGTAGCCTAGCAGTTTTATATGGCTCTTATTTTTAAAGAGTATCTGAATATTATCTTTTTTTAAGACACCATCGATTAAAAATATCGCATTATCTATCGATTCATCTATAAAAAAGAGACTCTTTTTATGCTCTGGTCGAAAGTAGTTGCGAAACTCATTTATAGTATCTGACATACTATTTGCTATCAAAAGCCCCTCTTTTACCTGATTTGATATAAACTCTTTTGTAAGTTTATTATTCATACTCTTTAGCTCAAAAGTCTGTATAAGCATAGTTAGAGCATTTAGAGGTTGTCGCCACTGATGGGCAATATTTCCGAGCATCTCACCCATTTGAGCTAGTTTTGATTGCTGGTGAATCATCTCATCTTTCAATCGAGACTGCTTTATCTCTTTATCGATTCGATGCTCGAGTGAGAGATTAAACTCTTTTAACTCTTTTGTCTTCTCTTCAACTTTTTTACAAAGAGAATCATTTATATTTTTGATATTCTCTAGTATAAAGTAGGCAAAAAAGACAGATATTGAGACTATCAAAAAGATAATTACAAATATAATCCAAAAAGTGGCTTCAAAGAGCATATCTGTATTTTGTTTCTCATAGATAGCCTTTTTTAGATGAAAAGTTGTCAACTGTCCTAAGTAGATATTTGTATTATCGATTAGTGGATATAGCTCATTTTTTATTGTATCAAAGGCTAAATCTCTCTGGTTTTGAGTAAATAGATAGTCGATTTTATCTGTAATTAGTTTTAGAGTTTCGATTTTTTTGGATATTTTTTGATAGACACTCGATTCATCAATCAAAGTAGTATCTACAATTTTCTCTAAAAAAGTATCTATAAAAATTTTATCTATGCTAAAGAAGATATTTATCTCATTTTGATAATATTTTCTAGCAACTTTATAGTCACTCCAGCGATTATCTATTATCGATGTTGCAATTTTTATAATCTCTTTGGAATCTTTATAACTATTTTTATTGTGTAGAAGATCTCTATATGTATTTATAAGATTTTGATTGTATATATCTTTTATATTTTGAACTTTTACCAAAGAGAGGGTTCTATTGGTAAATAGTCTATCTATATTATTTTTCATTCCAAACATCATAAAAGAGGCTATTACACCAACTAATAAGATTCCAATTGCTGTAATTAAAATCAAAACTCTAGTTTTAATGCTAAGTGATAAGTTGTAAAAATAGTTAAATTTAATCATTTTAAAACCTTATAGCTATCTCTTTTTAGATTTATTAAGTAGAGATTATCTAGTGCTGTATGTTTATCTTTTGAGTAGCTAATATCTAAATAGTCTATCTTTTTACTGAAACTCTCTATCTCTTTTAAGAATCTCTCCGTTGAGATGTAATCGATATTTTGAAGATTCTCTATAATGATTTGAGCAACTAAAAACCCCTCATATGCTGTTGAGGTTAGTTTCTGTTTTGGAAAATATTTTGAGTAGATTTTTTGAAATTTTTTCTCATTTTCTGATTTAAACTCAAGAGGTTTTAGAGGTTGCGTTATAAATATATTCTCTCTAGCTAGATACTTTTTATCGATATTTGATAATTGTTCAAGTCCAACAAATGAGAGATTGAAGATAAGCCAATCGGAGTTATCTCTATAGGCTTTTTTTATAAACTCTATTGTTGGTTTATAGCTTCCAGCAACTATCACAGCTTCGGGCTTTGATTTGACTATCTCCTCATAGGCTGAGTGAATCGATATTGTATTTCTACTATAAACCCCCTCGGCTAATATCTTTATATCAATATCTTTTAAGGCTCTCTGAAGAGAGTTTAGAGCTGATATTCCATAGCTATCATTTTGGTAAAAGATAGCAATTTTATCTATATTTTTTGATTTTAAATACTCTACAATTTTGAGTGTCTCATCAAAATAGCTAGGGCGAAACATAAAGACTCTCTTTGATTCGTTGTATAGAAAAGATGCCCCACTAAATGGCATCAAAAAAGGTATCTTTGATTTTAAAGATTGTGTTAGTGCAACTTCTGAGGTTGGAGTTCCTAAAACTCCCAAAACTCCCAATAGATTTGGTTCAGAGTAGATTAATTTTGTGATATTTTGATAAGTTATATGAGGCTCATACTTATCATCATAGACTTTTAAAAAGACTCTTTTATCTCTTAATAAGCGATTTTCATTGATATGCATAAAGTAGCTCTGCACTCCTGTTATATATTCGATGCCAATCTCTTTAAGTGGACCGCTTAGAGCAACGCTAGAGCCAAAAACTATATTTTTTCTATTATTAGATGATAAAAAAATCAAAATAGTAACGGTTATTGTAAATAAAATTGAAAAGGTTAAAAAATACTTATCCTTTTTTGCCATTATTAGACCTTTTTAAGCAATATGTAAGTGAAACAGAAATAGAATTAAGAAAAAAAGTAAAGTATATTTTTACCTTTATGTCAGGATTCCATAACCATAAATTTAAGTTAAATATTTATGAGTTACATATTTTAACCTTTTTTTCAGCTCTGGAGGCAAATTTTGAGAGAATATCTATATATAAGTGATTCTAGTGATTTTAAAATACCCAAAATACATTTTAGTTATGCAGATATTGATAGTTTTGATGAGAAGCAGAGTTATGCAGTTGCAAATATAGATAGACCAAATGTTATAAATTACGCTCCAGAGATTGATATTTTTATCAAAAAATCTCTCGAGAGTGATGATGTAAAGATTGAATCGATTAAGAAGCTATATGAGGCTAGAGCGATAAAGTTTGACTATGCTGAGTATAAAGATTATGAAAAAGAGTTATTAAATAGAATCGTTATTTTCTCTAATGATTTAGAATCAAAACTATTAAAAGAGTTTAAAGACTCTCTAGGTGGGTTTGAAATTTTAGAGTTAAATTCAGAATCGATAGAGTATATCTCTGGTGAAATGGGAAGTTTTGAGTTGAAACTATTAGATATTGATAAAACTATCTCATTTGACCAAGCTATATTTTTAGAAGATTCAAAAGAGTATAATAAGTTTTTTGGAATCTATGAGTATAACGATAATTTTGATGAGATTGCAGAGCGAGTTAAATCGAGAGTTGGACTTTATAGATTCAAAAAGATAATCTCTTATGATAGCTCAATCTGTCAATATCACCATAGACGAGATGAGATTTGCTCAATCTGTGCTGAAGTTTGCCCAACTTATGGAGTAGATAAAGATAACTCTATAAGAGAGTTAATATTTTCAGATATTGAGTGTTTAGGCTGTGGGGGCTGTATTAGCGTCTGTCCTAGTGGAGCGATAGAGTTTGCACAGCTTCCATTTTTTGCATTTGAAAAGATAGCAAAACTCTATAGAGAGAAAACGATTTTATTGATTCCTCAAAATCTACTTGAAACAATCGATTTTAATCTGCCTAAAAATATATTGCCCTTAGTGATAGAGGGAGCTAAATTTATTAGCGAATCGCATATTATTACACTAGCTCAAGAGAGTGGAAACTCTATTGTTTTCTATACAGATATTCTCTCAAAGGGTGCAAAAGATGGGGCAAAAATTGTAAATAGTGTTTACGAAAAGATATATAGTAAAAAAGCTTTTCATATCGCTTTCTCTAAAGAGGAGGTGCTAGAGGCACTTAATAAAATAGATACTTTTCCAACTTATGATAAAAAACTAGAGGCAAAAACAAAAAGAGAGGCTTTCTCTCAAAGATTAAAATATATTGTTGGTAAAAGTGATTTTGGAACTATCGAGAGTGGAGAGATTATCACTTACGGTAGAATATCGATAGATAAGCAAAAATGTACTCTCTGTATGAGCTGTGTAGGGGCTTGTAATATGGACGCTCTACTCTCAAAATTTGATGAGTTTGGAATAGATTTTACTCCATCACTCTGTACAAACTGCACATACTGTATCAGCTCTTGTCCAGAGAAGTGTATGGAGCTTAAAAGCGATAAAATAGAGTTAAATCCAGCTTGGTTTGAGTATGAAGAGTTAGCTAAAGATGATATTTTTAAGTGCATTGAGTGCAGTAAGCCTTTTACAAATAAAAGAGCGATAGAGAAGATAATTACTCTCATGACTCCTATCTTTGCAGGAGATGATTTAAAGTTAAAAACTCTAAAGTGTTGTCCAGATTGTAAAGCAAAAGTTGTTACAAAAGAGTTTGCAAAAGGAGTTATTAACAGTGGAAAATGATTTAATAAAGGCGAGATTGCTCTATTATAGTTTTTTTAAAACACTATTTTTATATGAAGAGTTATCGCTTGAGCCAAAAGATGATTTTAAAGATTTAGTTCTGATTTTAAAGGATTCTCCATTTGATGAGAATCTAAAAGAGTCTTTAGAGAGAGTTTCACTAGAGATTTATGAGAATGGTTTTGTAAATATTTTATCAGAGTATCAAAAGCTATTTTTTGAGCCAAATGGTGCATCGTTAGGCTTTACTGCCTCATTTTATAATGAGGGGTATGAAGCTGGAACAATGCTTGTTAGAACAAAAGATATTTTAAATCAATCTCTAATTCGAAAAGATAGCGAAAAGTTTCCAGATAATGAGGATCACTTTGGTTTTCTATTTACAATGATGGGGCATTTTTTAGAGATAGAGCTTGATTCAAATGAGCAGAGTTGTAAATATAAAGAGTTGTCAAAATCGCTTTTTTCTGAAGTGATAAACGGAACTGTTGAGCCATTTATCGAAGCAATTGTAAACTCTGTCGATTCTAGACTCTACAAAGATATAGCAACTATTCTATTTGGATTTATCAATTTTGAGCGATTTTTCTACGATATAAAAGCGACAGAGGTAAAAAACACTCTAAAAGCTGAATCGATAAACGAGAAGTATTATAAAAAGAGAAAAAAACAGAAACAGAAATAGTTTTTTTCTCAATCAATCAAAGAATCTATTAGGATTTTTTAATTGGTTGAGGGCAACCAAAAATAAAAAGGAGGTAATGCT
>Ga0193958_1000185_pt1 | contig 27661 bp, 30 predicted proteins | sample FB_1_MG_FD_140320 | JGI IMG/M metagenome (GOLD analysis project Ga0193958, IMG submission 140320) | Microbial mat bacterial communities from the Broadkill River, Lewes, Delaware, United States - FB_1_MG | ecosystem: Environmental > Aquatic > Freshwater > River > Microbial mats | place: USA... | reverse complement strand
TGGTATTGGTTCTGGTCTGGGTAAGACTTGTGGCCGTGGTCACAAAGGTCAGAAATCCCGCTCTGGCGGATCAGTAAAACCAGGTTTTGAAGGCGGTCAGATGCCTTTGCAGCGTCGTCTGCCAAAGTTTGGTTTTACTTCTCGTATTGCTCGCTATGTTACTGAGATTCGTCTTGGTGAACTGGCTAAAATCGAGTCAGAAGTAATCGATCTTGATGCTTTGAAAGCTGCAGACATTATCAAGCAGGAAATTAAAACTGCTAAAGTGATTTTGTCTGGTGAGATCACAAAGGCTGTCACCATTAAAGGTCTTAAAGTGACTAAAGGTGCACAGGCTGCTATCGAAGCTGCTGGCGGTAAAGTCGAGGCGTAAATGGCTAAAAAAGGACCAATGCCGGCAGGCGTGCAAAACGGATTAGGTGAGTTAAAATCTCGTCTACTTTTCGTTTTACTTGCGATTGTTGTTTACCGTATCGGGGCTCATATCCCGGTACCAGGTATCAACCCAGATCGTCTGGCCGCACTATTTGATCAGAACCAGGGCACAATCCTGAGTCTCTTTAACATGTTCTCCGGTGGTGCACTGGAGAGAATGAGTATCTTGGCATTAGGTATTATGCCGTATATCTCTGCATCTATTATTATGCAGCTGATGACGGTGGTAAGCCCTACCTTGGCTCAGTTAAAGAAAGAGGGTGAAGCGGGGCGTCGTAAGATAAACCAGTACACTCGTTACGGGACTGTGATACTTGCAACCATTCAGTCATTTGGTATGGCTGTGGGTCTTGCTAACCAGGGTATTGCTTTCAGCGCGGATGCCAGCTTCTACTTTGTAGCGGTTGTAACACTCGTAGCTGGTGCAGTGTTCCTTATGTGGTTAGGTGAGCAGGTTACAGAGCGTGGTATCGGAAATGGTATCTCAATTCTGATCTTTGCTGGTATTGTGGCCGGATTGCCTAGTGCAATCGGTCAAGCCTTTGAAGCAGCACGTCAAGGTGATTTAAATATCCTTGCGCTGCTAGCTATCGCTTTTATGGCGGTTGCTACTGTTGGGTTCGTCGTATTTATGGAGCGTGGCCAACGCCGCATTACTATAAACTACGCTAAACGTCAGCAAGGCAATCGCGTATTTGCGGCTCAGTCTAGCCATTTGCCTTTGAAGGTGAATATGGCTGGTGTGATTCCGCCGATTTTTGCCTCGAGTATATTGCTATTTCCTGCTTCAATGGGCCAATGGTTTGGTCAAACTGATGGTATGGATTGGCTGCAAAATGTTGCTTTGGCGCTTGGCCCAGGTCAGCCGCTTTATATTTTGCTGTTCTCGGTTGCAATTATATTCTTCTGCTACTTCTATACAGCGATTGTTTTCAATCCTAAAGATGTAGCGGATAACCTGAAGAAATCAGGTGCTTTTATCCCGGGCATTCGTCCAGGTGAGCAGTCAGCGCGGTATATAGATACCGTGCTGGGTAGGTTGACTTTGTTTGGAGCGCTTTACATTGCTGCGGTGTCATTGATGCCACAGTTCCTTGTAGTCGCTGCTAATGTACCGTTCTATTTCGGTGGCACATCACTATTGATCGTGGTTGTCGTTGTAATGGACTTTATGGCGCAAGTTCAATCTCATCTGATGTCTCATCAGTACGAGTCCCTGATGAAGAAATCTAATCTCAAAGGTGGCAGCGCACGTTGATTGCGCTAAAGGTCACAACTGGAGTAGATCATGAAAGTACGTGCATCTGTTAAAAAGATCTGTCGTAACTGCAAAATCGTTCGTCGTAACGGTTCAGTTCGCGTGATCTGTAAAGTAGAGCCGCGTCACAAACAGCGTCAGGGTTAATTTTAACCACTGATTTGGACGTAGAAGGCGTTTAGCACTTGATTTAATTTTAATCAGTGTGTATTATCTCGCGCCTTCTGCGTACAGAACATATTTTTACTGGTGTATGTAAATAACTACATGCGCCTTTTTTTAACGGAGTAATAGAATGGCCCGTATAGCTGGCGTCAACATACCTGACAATAAGCATGCGGTAATTTCTCTGACTTACATTTACGGTATTGGCCGCACGACTGCGACCAGCATTCTTGAAGCATCAGGTATTACACCGACTTCTAAGATTGCTGATTTGTCCGATGAACAATTGGACGTCATTCGTGGAGAAGTTGCTAAGTTGACTGTTGAAGGCGATCTGCGTCGTGAAGTATCCATGAGCATCAAGCGATTGATGGATCTAGGTTGTTTCCGCGGAATTCGCCACCGTCGTAACCTTCCGGTTCGCGGTCAGCGTAGTAAGACTAACGCGCGTACTCGAAAAGGCCCGCGTAAGCCGATCCGTAAATAAGTGGTAAGCGATAGGAATTCCCAATATGGCAAAGCCAGGTAATCGCACACGCAAAAAAGTGAAGAAGCAGATTGCGGATGGGTTCGCCCATATTCATGCTTCTTTTAACAACACGATCATTACTATTACTGATCGCCAGGGTAATGCTCTTTCTTGGGCAACTGCAGGTGGCTCCGGCTTCCGCGGTTCTCGTAAGAGTACCCCATTCGCTGCTCAGGTTGCTGCTGAGCGCGCTGGACAGGCTGCACTTGAGTATGGCCTGAAAAACCTCGACGTATTTGTGAAGGGTCCTGGACCTGGACGTGAATCTGCAGTGCGTGCACTGAATTCATGCGGTTATAAAATCGCAAATATAACGGATGTGACGCCAATTCCACACAATGGTTGTCGTCCTCCGAAGAAACGTCGCGTTTAACCTGGAGACGGTAATATGGCTCGTTATCTTGGACCTAAGTGCAAACTGTCTCGTAGAGAAGGTACAGACCTTTTCTTAAAGAGCGGTGTTCGTGCACTGGACAGCAAGTGTAAAGCTGAGACTGTCCCTGGTGTTCACGGCGCTCGTCGTGGTCGTTTATCCGACTACGGCCTGCAGTTACGTGAAAAACAGAAAGTTCGTCGTATGTACGGCGTTCTGGAACGACAGTTCCGTAGTTATTATAAAGAAGCGGCTCGTCGCAGTGGTGCAACTGGTGAAAACTTGTTGCAGCTATTGGAAGGTCGTTTGGACAACGTTGTTTATCGTATGGGTTTCGGTTCTACACGTGCCGAATCTCGTCAGATCGTTTCTCACCGCTCGATCACTGTAAATGGCCAGGTTGTGAACATTGCTTCATACCAGGTTAAAGCAGGCGATGTTGTAGCAGTTCGTGAAAAGGCTAAAAACCAGTTGCGTATTAAAAGCGCTCTTGAAATTGCCGGTCAGCGTACAGCTATTGAGTGGGTTGAGGTAGACGCTGCAAAAATGGAAGGGACTTATAAAGCCACTCCTGAGCGTTCTGATCTATCTGCTGATATCAACGAGCAGCTTATTGTTGAGCTGTACTCGAAGTAATTTTAACTTTAATTTGGTGGAAATATGCAGCGTTCGGTAAATGAGTTTCTAAGTCCACGTCATATTGACGTACAGGAAATCAGCAAAACGCGTGCAAAAGTGACTCTTGAGCCACTTGAGCGTGGATTTGGCCATACGCTGGGCAATGCATTACGCCGCATTCTTTTATCTTCTATGCCGGGTTGTGCCGTAACAGAAGTTGAGATTGAAGGCGTACTGCATGAGTACAGCACAATTGAAGGTGTTCAGGAAGATGTCATTGAGATCCTCCTGAACCTTAAAGGGGTTTCTGTGTTGTTGCATAACAACGACGAAGTAACCCTGACTCTGAGCAAATCCGAAGCGGGTCCTGTGACTGCTGGTGATATTCAACTGAATCAGGATGTTGAAATTGCCAACCCGGATCACGTGATTGCTCACCTAAATGAAGGTGCGAGTCTAAACATGCAGCTAACTATTGGTCGTGGCCGTGGCTACGTTCCAGCTGATCTGCGTGTTTCTGATGAAGAAGAGACTCGTGCAATCGGTCGTTTACAGCTGGATGCTACATTCAGTCCTGTGCGTCGCGTTTCCTACGTAGTAGAAAGCGCACGTGTAGAGCAGCGTACTGACTTGGATAAACTGGTAATTGACATCGAATCTAACGGTACGATCGATCCAGAAGAAGCTATCCGTCGCGCGGCTACTATCTTACAGCAGCAATTGATTGTATTTGTTGACCTTGAAGATGGTGCTGATCAAGCTAAGGATGAGCCAGAAGAGCCGGAAATTGATCCTATTCTTCTTCGTCCTGTAGATGATCTGGAGTTGACTGTACGTTCCGCCAACTGTCTGAAGGCAGAGCAGATCTACTATATTGGTGATCTGATTCAGCGTACAGAAGTTGAGCTGCTGAAGACTCCGAATTTAGGTAAGAAGTCGCTGACAGAAATTAAAGACGTTTTAGCATCGAAGGGCTTGTCTCTTGGTATGCGTCTTGAGAACTGGCCACCGGCTAGCCTTAAGAACGACGATAAAGTCGCTTCCTGATTCGGCGATTAAACTGACTAGTTTGGTAGGTATTTATCATGCGTCATCGTAAATCTGGTCGTAAATTAAGCCGTACCAGTGCGCACCGCAAAGCCATGTTTAAAAACATGTCGGTTTCTTTGTTTGAGCACGAGTTGATTCGTACAACTTTGCCGAAAGCAAAAGAACTGCGCGGCTATGCAGAGCCACTGATTACTCTGGCTAAAAACGACACTGTTGCGAACCGCCGTTTGGCATTCGCACGTACTGGCAGCAAGGTTGCTGTTGGTAAACTGTTCAATGAACTAGGCCCGCGTTACAACGCTCGCCCTGGTGGTTACATTCGCATTCTAAAATGCGGTTTCCGTCCAGGCGACAACGCACCAATGGCTTACGTTGAATTGGTTGACCGTCCTGAAGCTGATGCTGCGGATGAGTCCGAAGATTAAGATTTCTTGATCTAAAAAAACCCGGCTTTTGCCGGGTTTTTTATTGCCTTGCAGCAATCAATTCTAAGTATTACTCTCGATAATTTTCATGGCATGACTTACAGCTTTTAGTGAGTTGCTCAAATGCTGCTCTGGCGTCTTTAATATCTTGGCTCATACCTGCCTTTCTAAGGTTTTCCGAGGCATTAATTTGAGCTTTTGCTTTATGTTCAAATTGATCGAACTCTTGCCAGATACTATCTAATGCTTCAGACGGATGAGGGTTTGATCCTATGGGAAATGCTTTTGTCAGTTGTTTAGCCCACCGGTTGATGGCGGTTGCTTCTTTTGTAATAACAGCAAAGTCTTGAGCTTTTAGTGCCTTCTTAAGAACTTTGATGGAGGCTTTAGATTCTTTGAACTGGTCCATTCGTTCTTTAACAACCCCAGTTGCACCGGTATGGGACCAAGCTGCTGTTGAACAAGCTAATAGGCTAACAACAAACGTTTCTTTGATATATTTCATCACTATTCTCATTCTTTATTAGCCATTAGCCATTAGCCATTAGCCATTAGCCATTAGCCATTAGCCATTAGCCATTAGCCATCAGTCATTACTTTAGCATCTGTTTTAAGAAGTGCCCTGTATGAGATTTCTCATTTGAGGCAACCTCTTCTGGTGTGCCCTCTGCAATTATGTACCCGCCTTTAATTCCGCCTTCAGGGCCTAGGTCTACGATCCAGTCAGCCGTTTTAATAACATCAAGATTGTGTTCAATCACGACAATGGTGTTGCCGTGATCGCGTAATCGATAGAGGACGTTAAGCAGCTGTTGAATATCGTAGAAGTGGAGGCCTGTTGTTGGCTCATCGAGGATATAAAGTGTTTTGCCGGTATCGCGCTTGGATAGCTCTTTGGCGAGTTTAACGCGTTGGGCTTCGCCCCCAGAGAGTGTAGTGGCGGCTTGTCCCAAGCGGATATATGACAAACCAACGTCCATCAGTGTTTGTAAACGCCGTGCTAATGCGGGTATTGCATCGAAAAAGACGCGTGCATCCTCTACGGTTAAATCCAACACTTCATGGATGTTCTTGCCTTTATATTTGATTTCCAGTGTTTCGCGGTTATAGCGCTTTCCTTTACAGACATCGCAAGGAACATAGATATCGGGTAAGAAGTGCATCTCTACTTTGATGACACCGTCACCTTGGCAGGCTTCACAACGGCCGCCTTTTACGTTAAAGCTAAACCGACCCGGTTTATAACCCCTTGAGCGAGCTTCTTGGGTGCCAGCGAACAGCTCGCGTACCGGAGTGAAAATCCCCGTGTACGTGGCTGGGTTTGATCTAGGTGTCCGCCCGATTGGGCTCTGATCAATATCGATGACTTTATCGAAATGATCGAGTCCATCAATTTTATCATGTGGGGCTGCCGTTAATGTTGTGGCGTTATTAAGCTCTGTTGCCGCAACCGGATAGAGCGTGTTGTTTATTAGCGTCGATTTTCCAGAGCCGGATACGCCGGTTATGCATGTTAATAGGCCCACAGGCAGCGTTAGATCAACGTTGTTTAAGTTATTTCCGCTTGCGCCTTTCAACTCAAGGACTTTCTTACGATCTATTGGGTGGCGCTCTTGAGGGATCGCAATCTCTTTAGCACCACTTAAATATTGACCTGTGATTGAGTTTGGGTTCGCCATAACTTCATCGGGTTTACCTTCAGCAATGATCTCACCACCATGTACGCCTGCGCCCGGGCCAATATCGATAACATAATCGGCGAGTCTAATTGCGTCTTCATCATGCTCAACCACGATCACTGTATTGCCAAGATCTCTCAGGTGAATAAGGGTCTTAAGCAATCTTTCATTGTCTCGTTGGTGAAGGCCAATCGAGGGTTCATCCAGTATGTACATAACGCCGACAAGACCAGCGCCTATCTGGCTAGCCAATCGAATACGTTGTGCTTCACCGCCGGAAAGGGTATCTGCATTACGATCAAGTGATAGGTATTCAAGTCCTACGTTGACGAGGAAGCTTAAGCGCTCACGTATCTCTTTTAGGATTTTTTCAGCGATTTCACCTTGCTTACCCGTTAGCTCTAGCTGTGTGAAATAATCCAAACTATCCCCGATCGGTCGAGTTACGATCTGCGGCAGGGTTTGTTCATCGATAAATACGTGGCGTGCATCTCTGCGTAATCGGCTGCCATGACAGGATGAGCAGGGTTGCATGTTGAGATATTTTGCGAGGTCTTCCCGCACCGTATCAGACTCTGTTTCTTTATAGCGTCGTTCTAAATTATTCAATACCCCTTCAAAAGGGTGAGCCTTGTTAATGATATCTCCGCGATCATTCAGATAGCGGAATGTCACTGTCTCGGTACCGGAGCCTTCTAAAATCAGGTTCTGATGAGTATCCGACAACGCTTTGAATGGCGTGTCCATATCAAAGCCATATTGTTCGGCCACCGCTTTTAGCTGTTGGAAGTAGTAAAGGCTCCGTCTGTCCCAGCCTCTTATTGCGCCCTCAGATAAGGTTAGACTGTCGTCATGTACCACTTTGCTACGGTCGAAGTATTGTTTTACTCCGAGACCATCACAGCTTGGGCAGGCACCATGCGGGTTGTTAAATGAGAAGAGACGCGGCTCTAACTCTTGAATACTATGTCCACAGGTAGGGCAGGCAAATCGAGCGGAGAAGACTAACTCTTCGCCGTCACCCTCCATATAGGCAACTCTAGCGATCCCATCGGTTAGGTTTAGCGCTGTTTCAAATGATTCAGAAAGGCGTGTTTGCAGATCATCTCTTACTTTAAAGCGGTCAACAACAACCTCAATATTGTGTTTTTTATTTTTGTCGAGTTCCGGTGCTGTATCAAGGTCAACAATGATTCCATCGATGCGTGCCCTTATAAAGCCTTCAGCTCTAAGATTGTTGATGGTATGCAAGTGCTCACCTTTGCGTCCTTGAACTACCGGTGCAAGCAGCATTAGTTTGCTACCTTCAGGGATCTCCAGAACTTGGTCAACCATCTGGCTAATGGTCTGGGCTGCTAATGGGAGATCGTGCTCAGGGCAGCGGGGCTCGCCAGCACGGGCAAACAGTAGGCGCAAATAATCGTAAATCTCGGTAATAGTACCTACTGTCGAACGCGGGTTATGGGATGTCGATTTTTGTTCGATGGATATCGCCGGTGATAGGCCTTCGATATGATCTACATCCGGTTTTTCCATCATCGAGAGGAACTGACGGGCATAGGTGGAAAGCGATTCGACATATCGACGCTGACCTTCAGCGTATAGCGTATCAAATGCCAATGAAGATTTGCCGGAACCGGATAGGCCTGTGATGACAATAAGCTTGTCGCGGGGTATCTCAAGATCAATATCTTTTAGGTTATGGGTACGAGCACCCCGGACCAGAATCTTATCCATGTATACGCCTATTTGCATGCAGTGTGGTAGTAGCTTGTAAATATCTGAGCTACTTTGAACCATTTTGGTTCAGGCTTTTGGTTTGCTGGCGTTCAGTTACTTATAATGGCCAGCGCAACCGATCATTATAAAGACTTTTCGTGTCACCTGAACCTCTATCTTTGCTTTGCATGTGGTTGATTGATTATCGATGGCTTAACTATGGGACTTCGGCTGATCGCATGGTAAGCTTTGGGGTTATAAGTGTCGGTTTTAATATCTGGCGCGAACAAAGTTTTTGGAGAGAACGATGGCACGTGGTGTTAACAAAGTAATATTGGTGGGTAATCTGGGTGGAGATCCAGAAGTACGTTATATGCCAAATGGCAATGCTGTGACTAACGTAACAATTGCGACATCTGAGTCGTGGAAGGATAAACAGACTGGTCAGCAGCAGGAGCGTACAGAGTGGCACCGCGTCGTATTTTTCAACCGTTTGGCTGAGATCGCTGGCGAATATATGCGTAAGGGCGGCAAGGTTTATGTAGAAGGCGCTCTACGCACGCGTAAATGGCAAGATCAAAGTGGAGCGGATCGCTATACCACTGAAATTGTAGCAAGTGAGATGCAGCTGCTAGATAGCCGCGGCGGAAATGAAGGTGGCTACCAGCAACCTCAGCAACAGGGCGGTTATGCTCAACAGCAGCAATCGGCTCCAGCTCCGCAGCAACAGGCAGCGCCGCAACAGCAGTATGCACAAGCGCCCCAGCAGGCTCCGCAAGCGCAGCAGCGCCCAGCGGCTCCAGCACCTCAGCAGGCTCCTGCGCCACAAGCTGCGCCAGGGTTTGATGATTTTGATGATGATATTCCGTTTTAATTTTGACGCTTTTAAATGTGTTAATTGAAACTAAGAACCCCGTTTAACGGGGTTTTTTGTTTTTAAGTGAAAATTTAGCGCTTAGTGACTTTTGTGTGTTTTTTCATTGAGTGCTTATGCGCGTTAAAGTTTCGCTGGCCTAATATGTAAATTAAGGTATATTTTTTAGTGTCCTTATTTGGGGCGTAATATTGGATATCTTCTTATGTTGGCTGTTTTGTTCAGGCCTCTATATTTAACCCGTGTGTAGATGAGTTTTAGTGCTAATGGATCTTGATTTATTGCTTAAGCCTGTAAAATTATTGGTAGCAGGTGCTCAAGGGCAGGTGGGTACGGCATTGGCTCGTCTCGCCGGAACGGATCCTTTTTTTGAGATTATCGCTTTAGGAAAATCTCAATTAGATATTACAGATGAGAAGCAGATAAAAGATCAACTTGCGCTTCATCTTCCTGATTATGTTATTAATTGTGCTGCGTTTGATCATATTGATGAAGCGGAGCACAAATCTGAACTTTGTTATGCAGTGAATGCTAAAGGTGTTGAAACTTTAGCATTGGCTTGTGGCGATCTTTCAATCCCCATGTTTCATTTGTCGACGGATTATGTGTTTGATGGCCACTATGCCAGTGGTTATACCGAGGATGATGACGTCGCACCGTTGGGTATTTACGGTGATAGTAAATGGCAGGGGGAGGAGCTATTAAGGCAGGTGCTGCCTAAGCACATTATTCTTCGTGTCAGCTGGCTTTTCAGCGAGCAGGGCAATAACTTTGTGTTACGGACGTTGGACTCTGCCCGTAAGAGCAAATCACTTGAGGCGGTAAGCGATCGACGTGGTTGCCCTACGTCTGCATCGGATGTTGGGCGCGTAATTTTAGCCATGCTAAAGCAAATACATAATGGTGCGGATGCGTGGGGGACTTATCATTACTGTGGTGCAGAGATTACAAATCGTTATGATTTCTGCAAAGAGATCCTGATTGCGGCGGGCAGTTATGAGAGTTTTGAAGTCGAAAAATTAGTGCCTATTTCCAGTAAAGATTATGTCACCGAGGCGCAGCGGCCAAATACGTCCATCTTAACCTGTAAAAAGCTGTTAAGTGTTTTCGGTATAAGGCAGCGGCCGTGGCGACAAGAGTTGCAGTGGTTAATGCGTATTATCTACAACTCTCCAAAGTAGCTTGCTATTTATCCCCAGGGTAGCGGTGAGTGAGTAATTGCAACCGCTACTATGTAAGAAAATGTTAGAATGGACCCCATTAACGCGCTTGTTTTAATAAGCTGTGTTTTCCCCCGCTTTAATGCAATTGTTCCTAAAACGATATAAAGGCATAGCGCTAGTAACTTTGCCGTTAGCCAATGATCAACAAAGGGATATTGCTGCAATACAATAGCCAGTGTTATGGCGCTGGCAAGTAGTGCTGTATCAATAATATGTGGAAGGATTTTCACCCAGCGCTTTTCCATCATTGCTGGCTTTAAAAATACCCATGCCGCTCTCAATAAAAAGAACGAAATGCTTAATACGACGGTAGTGAGGTGTATATGCTTTATGGCTATGTACATGATGACTCTTATCTTCTCTTAGAATACGCGGTAGCAAAGCGCTGTTGTTGATCGGTTTCTATGCTATTTTAGATGCTTCAAAATAAAGCTTTATACTGTATATGCAAGATATTCATGCCTATTAATAAAAATGAAACAAAGGCTCTAGTAGATCGCTTTGGCCGTACGGTGGACTATATCCGCCTCTCTGTGACTGATCGTTGTGATTTTCGCTGTGTCTATTGCATGGGCGAGGATATGACGTTTCTGCCTCATAAAGAGGTTTTGTCGCTCGAAGAGATAGAGCAAGTTGCTTCAGCCTTCGTGGGTCTGGGTGTTAAAAAGATACGCTTAACCGGTGGAGAACCCTTGGTTCGTCGTGAGGTTATAAAGCTTATCCGAGCTATTGGAGCATTAGACGCTGAGTTGGCTATTACGACTAATGGTTCGCAACTTGTCCAAATGGCGTCTGAGCTGAAAGAAGCGGGTGTGGATAGGCTTAACATCAGTATTGATAGCTTAAATCCAGAACGTTTTAAAGAGATGACACGTACGGGGCGATTATCGCAAGTGATGGCCGGTATCGATGCCGCGGTTGCTGTTGGCTTTAGTCGTATAAAGCTGAATGCTGTGATCATGAAAGGGCGTAATGATGACGAGGTTCTTGATCTCGTTGAATATGCTAGAGCATCCGGTGTTGATGTTAGCTTTATTGAAGAGATGCCATTAGGACATATTTCTGAACATGATCGGGCCGAAGCGTATTGTTCGAGTGACGAGGTGCGAGAAATTATCGAGCAGCGTTATTCATTATACCCAACGACCGAGCGTACATCGGGGCCTTCTCGTTATTATCGTATGGATAAGACGGAGAGCCGAGTTGGCTTTATCTCTCCTCACAGCCACAATTTCTGTTCTGAATGTAATCGTGTAAGGGTCACCGTTGAAGGTCGTTTGTTGCTTTGTTTGGGTAACGAGCACTCGGTTGATCTGCGAGAAACATTGCGCCGATATCCTGATGATATTGAGCGTCTGCAGCAGGTTATTATTAAAGCGATGGATCTCAAGCCAGAAAAACATGAATTTGATCTGGATGATGAGCCGCAAATCGTGCGTTTTATGAATATGACGGGTGGTTAGTTTCCACTTAGTGACCATTATCAAGGATTTTCATCTATGTCCCACACTGCTAATAATGCTGAATTCACGCCTTTAAATATTGCCGTGTTAACGGTTTCGGATACTCGCTCTCTAGAAAATGATACATCAGGTCAAACATTGGTTGACCGCCTTGAGTCTGCGGGTCATAAGCTAGGCGCGCGCGATATTGTTATTGATGATATTTATCAGATGCGGGCAGTTGTCTCAAAATGGATCGCTGATCCAAGCATCCATATCATTATATCCACAGGTGGGACAGGATTTGCTGGACGTGATTCTACACCCGAAGCGATGCAGCCTCTTTTTGATAAAACCATTGAAGGTTTTGGTGAGTTCTTTCGTCAAGTTTCTGCTGATCAAATTGGCACGTCGACTATCCAGTCGCGTGCGTTAGGTGGCTTAGCCAATGGTACGGTTATCTTCTGTCTGCCAGGTTCGACGGGTGCTTGTCGTACGGGCTGGGATGATGTCATTGTCGAGCAGCTTGATAGTCGTCACCGTCCGTGCAATTTTGTCACAATGATCATGAAACACCGTCTTGATAATGCTTGAGGGTGCTATGAAAAGTTGTGATACGCAGGCAGGATTAATCGATTTTGAAGAGGCTTTGTCGCGCCTTATAGATGATGCACAACCGGTTGTTGAGATAGAAACGGTTCCATTATTTCAAGCGGCGGGTCGTGTCTTAGCAGAATCGCCTGTCGCTTCAGTGGCGGTGCCTCCTGCTGATAATAGTAGTATGGATGGTTATGCCGTTAATACTGCTGCATTAAGTCATACCGAGATGACACGTTTACGCATTAGCCAACGAATCCCTGCTGGAACGCCACCGCAAGCACTTTTGGAAAATAGCTGTGCTCGAATTTTTACGGGTGCTGAGATTCCAGAGGGAGCGGATGCCGTCGTGATGCAAGAGAATGTTAGCGTTGATGGTGACTATGCTATTTTCCCTGCGGGCGTCACTGTAGGTGAAAATATAAGGCGTAAAGGACAGGATATTGATAAGGGAGAGGATGTTCTTGCGCGTGGTGTCCGTTTGCAGCCATCGGATCTGGGGATGCTGGCTTCGGTAGGCTTGTCGGAAATTTCCGTCTATCGTCGTTTAAAAGTCGCTATTTTATCCACAGGGGATGAGCTGGTTGAGCCTGGTTTACCTTTAGCTTCTGGACAGATTTATAACTCCAACCGGTACATATTGACGGGTTTACTGCACAGCCTTGGTATGGAAGTGGTTGATGTCGGTTGCGTAGCGGATACCCAAGCGTCGACATTATCCGCTTTGACTCAAGCTGCTGATAGCGCGGATGTCATTTTAAGTACAGGCGGTGTTTCTGTAGGTGAAGAAGATCATGTTAAAAGCTGCGTTGAGCAGTTAGGCCAGCTCAATATGTGGAAGATGCGCATTAAGCCAGGTAAGCCGGTTGCTTATGGTCGCGTTGGAAACACCCCTTTTATTGGTCTGCCCGGTAATCCGACATCAACGCTGATCACCTTCTGTTTGTTAGCGCGGCCATTTCTACTCGGCTTACAGGGTGCGCTATATCAAGCGCCTTTGGCGTTGCCTGTGAAATCTGGATTTGAACGGCAGCGAGCTATTCAGCGTCAAGAGTATCTTCGTGTGCGGTTTGAGGCGGGTGAGCTTATTCCTTTTACGAACCAAAGTTCGGGTGTGCTTACGTCGGCAAGTTGGGCAAATGGTTTAGCTGTTGTGCCTCCGAATACCAAAGTTAGTAAGGGTGATAGTATCCAGTTTATTCCTTTCTCTGAGTTGTTGGCGTAGTGACTGTATTTTCCCTGCACAATGTTGGGGAAAACGGTAAAATAAGCCCTTTATCATATGCAGTACTGAGGAACGCATGACAGAACAGCAGGATCCGTACCAAGAGATTAGACCGTTTAATGATAGTGAAGTGGGGGATGCACTCAATCACATCCTTCAGAACGATGAGTTTATCTCTGCGGTGACCCGTTATCAGTTTCCTAGGCTAGCGACTAGTTTAGGTTGGCTGCTCAAGCCATTTGTGCGTATCGCATTGGCTGCTAAAGTGGGTGACGTCGAAAGCGTGGCTGATTTTCAGACGCTTGTGGCGAATTATATGAAGAAGATGATCTCCCGTAGCACCACAAAACTGACCTGCAGCGGTATCGATCAGCTAGATCCTGAAGAGTCTTATCTGTTTGTTTCTAATCACCGTGATATTGCAATGGACCCCGCTTTCGTTAACTGGGTTCGTTATCAATACGGTATGGATACAGTGCGGATTGCCATTGGGGATAATCTACTTCGTAAGCCCTATGTTTCAGACATCATGCGCTTAAATAAAAGCTTTATTGTTAATCGCTCAGCGACAGGGCGCGAGATGATGAAGGCGCTTACGCAGTTGTCGTCCTATATAGATCATAGTGTCCAAAACGGGCATTCGATTTGGCTAGCTCAGCGAGAAGGGCGTGCAAAAGATGGTAATGATGCCACCGACCCCGCCATTTTAAAGATGTTGTACATGGCACACCGTAAAGCGCGTAGCTTTGCCGAGCAGACGAAACGCTTAAATATTGTGCCTGTGTCAATCTCCTATGAATATGATCCTTGTGATTCCCTGAAGGCAAATGAGTTGTATGCCAAAGCGACCGAGGGCGCATATGAGAAATCAGAATATGAGGATATTGCCAGTATCGTAAAAGGTATTACAGGGCAGAAAGGGCATGTGCACGTTGCTTTTGGTAATCCGATTGAAGCTGATTTTGATACGCCAGAAGCGTTGGCTGAAGAGATCGATCGACAGATAATCTCAAATTATTATCTGCATTCGTCAAATCTACTGGCGGCAGGGCAAGGGGATGATGCTAGCGATGCAGAGAAGCAAGGCCTAGAAGCGCGTTTGAATAGTACTGTTAATGGGGCTGAAGATATTTTGCGCCAGATGTATGCGAACCCTGTTATTAACCAAAAAAAAATGCAGGAGCCATCATGAGCCGATTGACCCATCTGGATGACCAAGGCAATGCCAACATGGTTGATGTCTCTGAGAAGCAAGTTACCTTTCGCGAAGCGGTTGCTTATGCAGAGGTTCAGATGCAGCCTGAGACGCTTAAGTTAATAACAGAAGGTGGTCATAAAAAAGGAGACGTGCTGGCTGTGGCTCGAATTGCAGGTATTCAAGCGGCAAAGCGTACCAGTGATCTGATTCCTCTGTGTCATCCTCTTATGTTAAGTAAGGTGGGTGTTGATCTTTTACCTAATATCGAGCGCAATGTTGTCGAGATTACCGCTACATGCAAATTGGCTGGTCAGACAGGCGTTGAGATGGAGGCGCTAACCGCTGCCTCCGTTGCAGGCCTTACAATATATGATATGTGTAAAGCCGTTGATAAAGAGATGGTGATCAGTGGGGTCAAAGTGCTTGCTAAAAAAGGTGGCAAGAGCGGCGACTGGGCTGTGGAGAAGTAAAAATGTTAAAAATTGTATATTTTGCAAGCTTGCGTGAGCGTTTAGGTAAAGAGCAAGAATCCCTTGTCTTACCTGAAGGTGGGTCAGTGGCTTCGGTGGTTGATGCGCTTGTTCAGGTTCATGGAGAGCAGTGGCAGGCAGTGTTAAAAGATAGCCAGGTATTAACCGCGGTTAATCAGGAGATGTGTGATATGGATCAAGTGGTTGTTGATAATGATGAAGTGGCATTTTTTCCACCGGTGACAGGAGGATAAATATGTCACAACCTAAAGCCGGTCTGCTTCACTATATTCGAGCTTGTATTTATTATTTAGGTTTTTACCCGCTCACTATTGTGCATTCAACGTTGAGTTTGATTGTTTCTCCTGTGCTGAATTTTCGTCAACGTTTTAAGTTCGTTACGCTGATTAATTTCTTCTATATCTTCTGGCTGCGTATTTGCTGTGGTGTCGGAGTGAAAGTCACAGGACGTGAGAACCTTCCTGTCGATGGGGCTTATGTTGCGGTGGCTAATCACTCGAGTGAGTGGGAAACGCTGTTTCTGCAGACATTTGTTCGTCCTCAGTGTGCTGTGTTGAAGAAAGAGCTTTTGAAAATACCCTTCTTCGGATGGGCATTGGGTTTGTTGAATCCTATCGCAATAGATCGCAGTCAGCGACGGGGAGCATTAAAGCAGCTTTTGGGTGAAGGGAAGTCTCGTCTAGAAGATGGGATTCCTGTTGTTATATTTCCGCAAGGTACGCGTGTACCTGTGGGTAAGATGGGGAAATTCAACAAAGGCGGTGCTATGTTGGCGCTAAGTGCAGGTGTGCCTATTGTGCCGATGATACATGATGCGGGTATTTACTGGCCGGGTAAGAGCTTTATTAAGCACCCTGGTACTGTACAAGTTCATGTAGGAGAGCCGATCCCGGTTGAGGGGCGGACTGTGGATGAGATACATGCCGATATGGTTGCTTGGCTTGAGAAGCATATGGCTGAGCTGAAGTTGCTATAACGCTTAATAATTAGACATAAAAAAACCGCCATCGGCGGTTTTTTTATGTGGGGTTATTCTATTAGCTATCTAGCTTTTCGAATACCAGTGTTGCGTTTGTGCCACCGAAACCGAAGCTGTTAGACATAACGCGCTTAAGATCAACGTTGTCTTGTTTCTGGATGGCAATTGGTAGGCCTTCCGCTTCTGCATCCAGTTCATCAATATTAGCTGAGGCTGCAATGAAGTTGTTTTCTTGCATCAGTAGCGAGTAGATCGCTTCTTGAACGCCTGCGGCACCTAAAGAGTGACCTGAAAGGGACTTCGTAGAAGTAACGGTAGGCATCTTGTCGCCAAACGCTTCTTTCATCGCTTTCAGTTCTTGCATATCACCGGCTGGTGTTGATGTGCCATGAGCATTGATGTAATCAATATCGCCATCGACTGTTGCCATCGCTTGCTTCATGCAACGAGCAGCGCCTTCGCCGGAAGGGGCAACCATGTCGTAGCCATCAGAAGTCGCACCGTAGCCAACAATCTCAGCATAGATTTTAGCGCCACGTGCTTTAGCGTGTTCAAGTTCTTCAACAACAAGAACACCTGCGCCGCCAGAGATGACGAAACCATCACGATTAGCGTCGTAAGCACGGGATGCTTTTTCAGGTGTTTCATTGTACTTGCTAGATAGAGCGCCCATCGCGTCAAACATTGCTGTTTGAACCCAATGCAGTTCTTCACCGCCACCGGCAAATACCATGTCCTGTTTGCCTAGCTGGATCTGTTCAACCGCGTTACCGATACAGTGAGCACTTGTTGCGCAGGCAGATGTAATCGAGTAGTTAACACCTTTGATTTTAAAAGGTGTTGCAAGACAAGCAGAAACGGTTGAACCCATGGTACGAGTAACACGGTATGGGCCGACACGTTTTACGCCTTTGTTGCGCGTGATATCAGCACTTTCTACAATATTGTCTGCTGAAGCACCGCCAGAACCTACAATAAGGCCTGTGCGTTCATTTGATACTTGTTCTTCAGTCAGGTTTGCATCAGAAATAGCTTCTTTCATAGCAATATAAGTGTATGCCGCGGCATCACCCATAAAACGCAACAATTTACGGTCGATTTGCTCGGAGAAATCGATATCAATGCTGCCGGCTACCTGGCTGCGGAAACCGCGCTCTTTATAATCTTCCTGGAATTTAATACCAGAACGACCTAGCTGCAGTGATTCCAGAACAGTCTCTTTATCTGTACCCAGACAAGAAACGATCCCCATACCAGTAACAACAACGCGACGCATATGCTTCTCTCTCTATTCTAAATTGAGGTGCTTATTTTCCGTGAATCATGAGCGTTTGGCTACCAGATTCGTAAAAAACTAGACGGAAAATAGGAGAAAGGCCCAATTAAGGGCCTTAATTTGATTAGAAACTATCTGTAGATGTGAATAGACCTACACGAAGATCTTTCGCCGTGTAAATTTCACGTCCATCAACTGACATGCTGGCGTCAGCAATGCCCATCACTAGCTTGCGTTCAATAACGCGTTTTAGCTGGACGCGATAAGTCACTTTTTTCGCGGTAGGCAGTACTTGTCCGAAGAACTTAACTTCACCGGAACCAAGAGCGCGACCACGACCAGGGTTGCCTTTCCAGCCAAGGAAAAATCCGACTATTTGCCACATCGCATCCAAGCCTAAACAGCCTGGCATGACAGGATCTTCTTCGAAATGACAGCCGAAGAACCAAAGGTCCGGGTTGATATCCAGTTCTGCGATGATTTCGCCTTTGCCGAATTCTCCACCATCTTCGGTGATTTCCAGGATGCGATCCATCATCAACATGTTGCCGATAGGTAGGCGCGCATTGCCTGGTCCAAACATCTCGCCGTGGCCACATGAAAGTAGCTCGTCGCGATTAAAAGAGGAAGGTCTTGTCATTAGCTTCTGTTTATCCAGGTTTTTATAAGTAAAAATATCGCGCAATTATACAGACTTGATCGGCTTGAGGCACGATCTGTGTCATATTTATTGGATAAAAAGCTTACGACTTAAGGTGTAAATGGCGCAATGGAGCATGATTTTTGGCATAAACGCTGGGCTGAGCAGCGTATTGGCTTTCATCAAGAAAGTGTAAATAAATTTCTAGAAACGCATTATTCGGCTCTGGGTTTAGCCCCAGAAACGCAAGTTTTCGTGCCGCTGTGTGGTAAAAGTTCGGATATGTTGTGGCTGCGAGAGCAAGCTTGCCATGTTTTGGGGATCGAATTAAGCGAGACCGCGTGTGAGGCCTTTTTTGTTGAAAATGGCGGTGCGGTGGAGAGGGTATTTGTCGACGGCTTTTACCAAAGGGAGAAAGATGAAATAGCCCTGTTGTGCGGTGATTTTTTTAAGCTTTCTGCAGATAAGTTGGCCGGTGTTGGCGCGGTGTATGATCGTGCAGCATTGATCGCTTTGCCGAAGGATCTGAGGCATGCGTATGCCGAAAAGATGATCGAGTGGCTTCCTAAAGGAGTTAAAGTGCTTTTGGTGACATTAGAGTTTGAGGGAGAGGCGGGGCCTCCTTTTAGCGTGGGTGCAGATGAGGTACGTGCGCTGTTTTCAGATCGATTTGTGATTACGAAGCTCAGTTCTGAAAGCCCAGGAGAAGGCGCTGGGCGCACAGAGACTGCTTGGCTGTTAAGTGATCGTACTCTCGGTAGATAGCAGGTGCTTAGCTTTTTCGTTTAACCGCAATGTTCGCTAGATGAATAAGTGTTTCCTTAAAGGAGCTATCTGGCAGAGCGGAAAGCGCATCAATAGCTAAATCGGCTTGAGTTTGCGCTTTTTGTTGCGTGTATTCGATTGCGCCTGTTTCTTTAACAATATCCATAATAGGTTGGAGATCATCTAGGCCGCCTTTGCGGATCGCTTGGCGTACAAGCAGGCGTTGCTCTTCTGTGCCGGCGCGCATGGCATGGATGAGAGGCAGTGTTGCTTTGCCCTCGGCTAAATCATCACCGACGTTTTTCCCCATCTCTTCTGCTGTGGATAAGTAATCCATCACATCATCAATGAGTTGGAAAGCGGTGCCTAAATGTAAGCCATACAGGCGGAGGCCTTTGCGTTCTTCGGTTGATGCTTCAGCTAAAATAGCCCCGGCTTCTGTCGCGGCTTCAAAAAGCATCGCCGTTTTCCCAAGAATTACCTGCATGTAGGCTTCTTCGGTTGTGTCAGGGTTTTTTGTGTTTAGTAGTTGTAATACTTCGCCTTCAGCAATGACGTTCGTTGCATTGGAGATTACATTCATTATCTCCATTGAGCCGATTTCAACCATAATCTGAAAGGCGCGAGAGTAAAGGAAGTCGCCGACTAAAACACTGGGTGCATTACCCCACTTCGCATTAGCAGTATCTTTGCCTCTGCGCATATCAGAGTTATCCACAACGTCGTCGTGTAGCAGTGTTGCAGTATGGATGAACTCAATAATGGCGGCTAAAGGGATGTGATTTTGGTCTTTGTAGCCGGCAGCATTGGCTGAGAGTAGTACAAGTAGCGGGCGGATTCTTTTACCACCACTTTCAACTATGTAGTGGCCAATCTTCTCTACCAGAGGCACGTTAGAGCCAAGGTGGTTGATGATATAATCATTTACGGCTTCAAATTGAGGTTCGATAGCCGGATTAAGTTGGTGTGGCTGCATAATAGTGCTACTGCTTATAGTGACGAATGTTTTAGTTTATAGCGCGAATGCTAGGGTGCCAGCTTTAAGCTGTCAAGAAACGGTACTGCCGTCGATATTCAAGAATAATATATGGGCTTGTGTCTGTTTCGTGTTTGTTTTATAATCGCGCGCCCTGACCCATCCAATAATGGCTCCCTACCATATGGTGTATCCATTAGAAGTAGGCCTTTCTTTTTTTAGTAGCTGGGTGGGCATTAAACGGAGATAAGCATGTACGCAGTAATCGTAAGCGGTGGTAAACAGTACCGCGTCCAGGAAGGTGAAGTCCTTAAACTGGAAAAACTACCAGTAGAAGCCGGTTCAAATGTTGATTTTGATCGTGTTCTATTAGTAGGCAACGGCGACGATCTAAAAATCGGCGCGCCTGTTGTAGAGGGTGCTAAAGTGACTGCTGAAGTTGTTCAGCATGGCCGCGCGAAGAAAGTTGAGATTATCAAGTTCAAGCGTCGTAAGCATCACATGAAACGTCAGGGCCACCGTCAGTGGTTTACTGAAGTTAAAATTACTGGCATTTCTGCCTAAATTAACCGATCTGGGAGACAGATAGATGGCTCATAAGAAAGCTGGTGGTTCTACTAAGAACGGTCGCGACTCGGAGTCGAAACGACTTGGAGTCAAGCGTTTCGGCGGTCAGGCAGTTATTGCTGGCAACATCCTAATTCGTCAGCGCGGAACTAAATTCCACGCAGGTGAAAACGTAGGTTGCGGTAAAGACCATACTTTGTTTGCGAAAGCAGACGGCGTTGTTAAATTTGAAGTTAAAGGCCCACAAAAGCGTAAATACATCTCTGTTGTAGATGCGTAAATAACGGTTTTTAGCTTTATAAAAAGCTCCGCTATGGCGGAGCTTTTTTGTTTATGGCTTTTTGTATCACATTATAAGGGAGTCTATCGCTGAGTCTTGGTGGCTAATGCAGGGCTTAATAGTAGATTTCCTGGCGACAATATTTGGGGAGAAAACATGAAATTTGTCGATGAAGCAGTCATCACAGTGGAAGCTGGTAAAGGTGGCAATGGTTGTATGAGCTTTCGGCGTGAAAAGTATATCCCTAAAGGTGGCCCGGATGGTGGTGATGGTGGCGATGGTGGATGTGTCTTTTTTGAAGCGGATGAAAACCTTAATACACTGATCGATTATCGTTTCACGCGCCACTATAAGTCGGATAATGGTAAAAATGGTACGAGTCGAAATTGTACCGGCCCAAAAGGCGATGATTTGGTATTGAAGGTGCCGGTAGGGACAACCGTTATCGATACGGATACCGACGAGATTTTGGCTGATATGACCGTTATTGGTCAGATCGAGAAGATCGCTCAAGGTGGTTTTCATGGTTTGGGTAATACGCGTTTCAAGAGCAGTGTGAACCGTGCTCCTCGTCAGACAACAAAAGGCTCCATCGGTGAGACTCGTAACTTGAAGTTAGAGTTGAAGGTGTTGGCTGATGTTGGCTTGCTGGGTTTGCCAAATGCTGGTAAATCAACGTTGATCCGTGCTGTGTCAGCAGCCAAGCCAAAGGTGGCTAATTATCCGTTCACGACCTTGGTACCTAATTTAGGGGTGGTGCGTATAGAGCAGTCGCGTAGCTTTGTTATTGCTGACATTCCTGGAATTATTGAAGGTGCGGCCGAGGGGGCGGGTCTCGGTATTCGTTTTCTAAAGCATTTAGCGCGTAACCGAATTTTATTGCACCTTGTCGATATGGCCCCATGGGATGATGTCACGCCTGCAGAAGCGGCAGAGGTGGCAGTGAATGAGTTGACTAAGTTTAGTCCGACACTGTCTGAGCAGCCTCGCTGGTTGGTGTTGAATAAGCTTGATATGGTGCCGGAAGATGAGCGTGAAGAGCGCTGTCAGTCGGTACTGGATGCGCTCAATTGGGAAGGGCCTGTCTATAAAATTTCGGCCTTAAGTAAGTTGGGCACCGACGAGATGATGCGCGATATTCAAGCGTTCTTAGATCAGCGGCTTGAGGCTATCGAAGAGGATTCAAGTATCCTTGAGAAGGAGCAGGCTATTCGCGAGCAGGTTGATGCAGAAGCGCGTGAGCGTGTTGAGCAGATGCGTGCTGACATGCGAGCTCGTCGCGAAGGTGAAGAGGTTGACGATGATGACTTTGACGATGATGATTATGATGTCGAAGTTGAGTATGTTCGCGAATAGTTAGATTGTACGTCAGGGTGATTGTCGTACTGCCATAACAGGTGTTAGGAGTTTTTAGGTGGCTGTGGGTAGGGAAAAGCTTAAGCGTGCTAAGCGCTGGGTGGTTAAGATTGGTAGTGCGCTGTTGACCAATGATGGTCAAGGCTTAGATCAGCAGGCGATTTCTCGTTGGGTTGATCAGATTGCTGCTCTTAAAAGATCAGGTCTGGAAGTGGTGTTGGTTTCTTCGGGCTCGGTTGCCGAGGGAATGACCCGTTTGGGATGGTCTAATCGTCCTCATGAAATCTATAAGTTGCAGGCCGCTGCTGCGGTGGGGCAGATGGGATTGGTGCAAGCTTATGAGACCAATTTTCAGCGCCATTCTACGCATACGGCTCAAATATTGTTAACGCATGAAGATCACTCTAATCGTAAGCGTTACCTCAATGCTCAGGCGACATTAAAAACCTTGCTCGATATGGGGGTTGTGCCTGTTGTTAATGAGAATGATACCGTTGTCACTAAAGAGATCCGCTTTGGTGATAATGATACGCTGGGGGCGCTGGTGGCTAACTTGGTCGAAGCGGATGCTTTGATTTTGCTCACAGATCAGCAGGGTTTGTTTACGGCGGATCCTCGGTATGATGCCAATGCTACGTTGATCTCCGAAGCAAGGGCTGAGGACGAGTCTCTGGCTGCAATGGCGGGTGATGGCGGTAAGCTGGGTCGAGGTGGTATGGCGACAAAGGTGCGTGCAGCGAAGCTTGCAGCGCGTTCTGGTGCGGTTACTGTTATTGCTAGTGGTCGTGAAGATGATGTTCTGCTTCGTTTGAGAGATGCTGAGAGCTTAGGTACGTTGTTGGTGCCTGAGAGAGGGCCAATGGTGGCGCGCAAACAGTGGATTGCAGGTCATCTTCAGGCGCGTGGTACGCTGGAATTGGATGAGGGTGCGGTTAAAGCGCTGCGCGAAAGAGGCAAAAGTTTGTTGCCGGCGGGTGTTCGGAGTGTCAGTGGTGACTTTTCACGTGGTGAGATGGTTATTATCACTGATGAGTATGGTCGTATCGTTGCGCGTGGTTTGGTGAACTACGGGGTTGATGCAGCACGTAAGATTATTGGTAAGCCGAGTCGTGAAATTGAATCAATTCTTGGTTTTATGGGTGAGGAAGAGTTGGTGCATAGAGATAACTTGGTATTGGCATAGTTTGTCTGCCAAATTACAGGTATAAAAAAACCGGCTAATGCCGGTTTTTTTAGTATTGGAAAGGCTTAATATTAAGCTAGACCAACAATCTGTTTTACCATGCGGCTCTTAATGCGGGCAACTTTGTTCTTGTGAAAGATGCCTTTGTTTACAGAACCGTCCAAGATAGGCTGAGCAGTTTTGAATGCTTCTTCTGCTGCTGCCTTTTCACCAGCTTCGATAGCTGCTTGAACTTTTTTGATATAGGTACGTACCATGGAACGCAGGCTAGCGTTATGCTGGCGACGCTTCTCTGCCTGGCGAGCACGTTTACGAGATCCTGCGGAATTTGCCACAGTTCGGCTCCTTATAAATAAGTTAGAATAAATAATATCGGCGTTCGCGCCGAAAAATCAGAGGCGAGATTATTCATATTTGTTGGCCCGCTGTCAATAAAACTACAGAAATTTTCTTGATGAAGCAGTAATATGCCCATTCTCTTGAGTGTAATTCATTAATTTTAGGGTTTTTTAGTGTCTAAGGAAGCGACGTCGCCTAAAAAAGCGACTGGTTTACTACGTTCTAGTGCGATTGTTGGTGTGATGACGATGTTGTCGCGTGTGCTAGGTCTTGCTCGTGATGTTGTTGTTGCTAATTATTTTGGCGCGAGCGGAAGCGCGGATGCTTTTTTTGTGGCGTTTAAAATACCTAATTTCTTGCGCCGGCTTTTCGCTGAAGGTGCATTTGCTCAGGCGTTTGTGCCTGTGCTTTCAGAATATCGAACGCAGAAAGATTTAAAGTCAGTGCAGTTGCTGGTGAATTATGTCGCCGGTACCTTAGGTAGCGTGTTAATCGCTATTACTGTGCTCGCGGTCGTGGGTGCGCCGATGTTGACCGCTGTTTTTGCGCCGGGGTTTTATCTAGGGGATGAAGGAAAGTTTGAGTTAGCGGCAGAAATGTTACGTATCACCTTTCCTTATCTTATGCTTATTTCACTGACTGCGTTTGCGGGGTCTGTGCTAAATAGTTATGAGCGTTTTGCGATTCCTGCATTTACGCCGGTTCTGTTAAATATATCGTTGATCTGTTCGGCAATTTTTTTAAGCCCTTTGTTTGATCCGCCTGTTCTGGCGCTGGCGTGGGGCGTCATGATTGCAGGGGTTGTTCAGCTGGTATTTCAATTGCCTTTTTTGGCGCGTATACACTTGTTACCACGGCCTCGCTGGGGTTGGAATGATCCGGGTGTTCGGCGCATTATGACCTTGATGATCCCAGCGTTATTTGGTGTTTCGGTAACACAGATTAACCTGCTCCTCGACACCGTGTTGGCCTCCTTTCTACAAACGGGGAGTGTGTCATGGCTGTATTATTCTGATCGTTTGGCTGAGTTGCCCTTAGGTGTGTTTGGAATTGCTATCGCGACGGTAATATTGCCTAGCCTGTCGCGTAAGCATGCTGAAAGTTCCAGTGAGCACTTCTCCTCAACATTGAACTGGGCTATGCAGATGGTGATGTTGATAGGCGTGCCGGCTGCTGTGGCTTTGTTTGTGATGGCTGAGCCGATGTTAATTACGCTGTTTCATTACGGTGCTTTGGCCGATCGCGACATCATGATGGCTGCGATGAGCCTTAGAGCTTATGCGTGTGGGTTGTTGGCCTTTATGCTGATCAAAGTGTTAGCGACAGGCTATTTTTCTCGTCAGGATACCAAAACCCCTGTAAAGATTGGTATTCAGGCGGCGATTCTTAATATGGTTTTTAATCTGTTGCTGATTGGTCCGTTTGCGCATGTTGGGCTGGCTGCAGCGACGGCGATGTCCGCTTTTTTAAATGCTGGTCTATTGCTGTATGGGTTAATTAAATCGGGCGTGTTTGTTTGGAGTCATGGTTGGGGTATGCATGTCGTGAGGATGCTGGTTGCGAATGTATCGATGGCTTTTGTGTTGTTGTGGTTGATGGAGCGCCCTGAATATTGGCTGCAGGCAGGGCTTTTGACCCGCGTTTTAGATATGGCGATGTTGGTGGTTGTAGGCGGTGGCGTTTATGTCGTAGCGCTGTGTTTGTGTGGATTACGGCCGCGTCACCTTAAGCATAGTTAGCGGTCACGATATATTGCACGTTAAACACAGGCTTAGTGGTACTCGTTGAGTATTATCTGAGCTATAATGCCGCGTTTATTTTTGGCTAGTCGTTTTTTGCTGTTCTTGGGTAATAGCTTTTTGCTTCGGTCGTTGATTAAGAGTTCTTGATGGAATTGATTCGCGGATTACATAACCTGCGTGAAAAGCACCGAGGTTGCGTTGCAACGATCGGTAATTTTGATGGTGTGCATTTAGGCCATCGACAGGTTTTGAAACAAGTGAAAGCAAAGGCTGAAGAACTGGGGTTGCCTTCTGTGGTGATAACCTTTGAGCCTCAGCCGCGAGAGTTTTTTGCTGGCGATAAAGCGCCGCCTCGCTTAACGCGTTTTAGTGAAAAGTACAGATTGCTTGCTGCCGAAGGTATTGATCGACATTTGTGTTTAACCTTCAATGAACGCTTGAGAGCGATGACTGCTGATGACTTTGTTGAAGAGTTATTGCTGCGTGGTTTAGCCGTTAAACATTTTGTTGTAGGTGATGACTTTCGCTTTGGTTGTGATCGTTCAGGTGATTACAGCATGTTGCGAGCCGCAGGCGATAAGCACGGCTTTTCAGTCGTTAATACGCAAACCTTTTTAAGCGCTGATGAGCGTGTCAGTAGCTCGCGAGTGCGTAAGGCGTTAGAGAACAATCAGCTGGATATAGCAGAGCAGCTACTCGGTCGCCCTTATGTTGTCAGTGGCCGGGTTATGCATGGGCAGAAATTGGGACGTCAATTAGGTGTTCCAACGGCCAATGTGCGCATGCACCGTTTTCCATGCCCGTTACGCGGCGTGTATGCCGTAGAAGTGGTCGGTGAAAATGTTCGTTGCCAAGGGGTTTGTAATGTTGGCTTACGTCCAACTGTAGGTGGTCAACAGCCGGTTTTAGAAGCGCACTTGTTTGATTTTAATAAAGATATTTATGGGCAGTTGTTGACCGTCGAATTTAAGCATTTTATTCGTGCTGAGCAGAAATTTGATGGTATAGAGCAGCTCAAACAACAGATTTTTAAAGATATTGATGACGTACGGGCTTTTTTTGCCTGTGCCCGTAGTTAATTCGGAACTTATAACCATGACCGATTATAAAGTAACACTGAACCTTCCTGAAACGACTTTCCCTATGCGTGGTAACTTGGCGCAGCGTGAGCCTCAGATGCTCAAGGGATGGCAGAAGATGGACCTTTACCAGAAGATACGTGAAGCCAGTGCTGGGCGGGACAAGTTTATTCTGCATGATGGCCCTCCATACGCAAATGGCGATATTCACATTGGTCACTCGGTTAATAAAATTCTGAAAGATATTATTATCAAATCGAAAACGATGAGTGGCTTTGATGCACCCTATGTCCCGGGCTGGGATTGCCACGGTCTTCCTATCGAGCATAAGGTAGAGACAAAGATTGGTAAGGCCGGTGTGAAGGTTTCGCATAAAGTTTTCCGTCAAAAATGCCGTGATTATGCACGTAAGCAAGTAGAAGGTCAGAAAAAGGACTTTATTCGCTTAGGTGTACAGGGTGATTGGGATAATCCATATCTGACGATGAACTTCGATACCGAAGCTAATATTATCCGTGCGTTGGGTAAAATCGTTGAAAATGGTCATCTAGTTAAAGGTTTTAAACCTGTTTACTGGAGTGTGGTCGGTGGCTCTGCGTTGGCAGAGGCTGAAGTCGAGTATCAAGATAAAACGTCTACCGCAGTTGATGTTCGTTTCTCGCCGGTTGATCAGGCTGACTTTATTGCGCGCTTTAGTGACGCTGGTTCTGGTGAAGGTAATGTCTCCGTTATTATCTGGACAACCACACCTTGGACCTTGCCTTCAAACCAAGCGGTTTCATTGAATGCCGAATTGGATTATGTGCTTGTGCAGCTGGATTTAGGGCTGGGTCAAGAGCGCATTCTCTTGGCAGAAGGTCTCGTTGAAGATGCTATGCAACGTTACGGCGTTGAATCGTACTCTATTGTAGGTCGTTGCCAAGGTTCTGCGCTTGAAAAATCGTTGCTACAGCATCCTTTTGCTGAGCGTCAAGTGCCTGTGATTCTGGGTGATCATGTCACTTTGGATGCAGGTACAGGTGCTGTACATACTGCACCTGATCACGGTGTGGAAGATTTCGAGGTTGGCCGCAAATATGGCATTGGCACTTTAAACCTTGTCAACGCTTCGGGCGTGCTTGGTGAAGGTGCTGGCGTATTTGCTGGCGAGCATGTTTATAAAGTTGACGATAAAGTTG
>Ga0193958_1000184_pt1 | contig 27697 bp, 27 predicted proteins | sample FB_1_MG_FD_140320 | JGI IMG/M metagenome (GOLD analysis project Ga0193958, IMG submission 140320) | Microbial mat bacterial communities from the Broadkill River, Lewes, Delaware, United States - FB_1_MG | ecosystem: Environmental > Aquatic > Freshwater > River > Microbial mats | place: USA... | reverse complement strand
GTCTTTGGTATTGCAGCGTAGAATCCTACCAAAGCAATAAAAGAAATCCTTTTAGCTATCCGTAGAATTCTTTGTAGCCAAAAGTAGAAAAATGTGATTGTAATAAAAACAAACATTTAAATTTATTCATACGAAATAGCTATGTATAGATTGGTGTTGACGTAGGAAGCTCAACAAAAAAATACCACAGTTATTATTTAAAGATTTATTTTCATAAAATACAGGTTTTGAGGAAGTGGAGGGAATCAATATTTTACCCGAGATGTTGGGCTTTTTGCACCAATGCCAACCTACAACAGGGGAATTTTTAATTTAAGATTTACAGAAACTAATCAAGCAAAAGAAAGGAGAGAAAAAAAGAAATTATAAAAAAAAGGTTGCTAAATTCTGTGAATTGGATAATGATAAAAAGAACAGGAGCGGGTCTCTCAACCCACTCCTCTCCGCGCGAGTTTCTCAGGCTCGCACTGGTTACACACTGACAAGACCAGTTTGTAACGTGACACAATTGTACCATAGATCCGCCCAGCAACTCATGCAGGACGGCGTGCGAGTACATACATCACACTACAAAACCGTATCAGTGTGTTTGAACTTATTTTTTTAAGATTAAATGCATGGACAATATAACGCAACAATACAAACTAGTGCGCCCTTACGCCCTAGATCTGCGTATTAAAAAATCAAAAACCAAACAGGCAAACGCCATTTATACCGCTATTTTTGCGCCCAAAAATAGCAGTTTACGCCATGTTACGCTTGTATTTTGTGCTGATGTTGCCCACTACGGTTTTGTAGATCCTGTGATCGCTAAAAACATCCTCCCCCCTCTCCCTTTCCACATTATCCACTAAGTGCAGCAAGGAAAAATCATGGCTAAATACTCCTGTATCAATCACCCTGAAAAAGATTATTTTTTGATGCTACGCAACTGGCAAATAGAATTTTGTGAAGGCAATAAAGTGGCGGCGGGCTTACTTTCCATCTTGGAATACTGGTACAACATCAAATACGCACAGCAACAACAAAAACCAGAAGAAAACCGAGAAATCAAAGATTTACTACAATTTCACAGTGAAGCTGAGCTGATTGATAAAATGCTCAGCCTCACCCACACACCTGCTAATGTCAGAAAAAGTATCAATTTTTTAGAAAAAAAGAAGGTGATCAGCATCTACCGCAACCCCAGCAAGCGGTACGCCTACGACCGTACACGCCATTTTTTACTCCACCCTGAAGTGATTAATCAATGGCTTACTGAACAATATACGCAAGAAAAAAGCAAAGAAAATCAAGATGTAATAAATAATATTCCTTATGGAAAAAAAGGAGGTGACAACACAGTAATATCCCCAGAGATGCAAACTGTTAAAAATATTGCATCTCTCCCTACCCCTAATCAGCAGCAGGTTATATCACCTCCTGCTGCTGATATTTTTTTAAAAAATAAAGAGAACGAAGAGCAAAAAATCAAAAGCTCATTAGTCTTATTTTCCCTACTACAAGATTTGCCCTTAAAAGAGCACATTGAAACCTCTAATATATTGGAAAGTTTACATAATCCAGCCCTTTATCAAGCTATTTTTGATGAATGGCATCACGCCCTCACACAAGGGAATGTTAAAAATAAATTCGCTTATTTAGCCGCTTTGGTAAAACGTGCTAATCAGGGTAAATTCAACCCCACCCAAAGCCAACATCAACAAACCAATCAAAAAATTACAGAGATTATCGGCGTGAACCGTGCAAAACCCAGATCAGAACAAGCTCATAATATTTTCCCCTCTTACGAAGCATGGCAAAATATCCAGCAAACTTTGAGTGAAAATATCCAAAAATCAGATTATATGAATTTCATATTGCCAACCCGCGCCTATGAAAGTGATAAGGCGATATTTATCCGTTGTCCTAATGTGTATTCACATAATTTTATGAAAAGTAATCTTGATAAAATAACGGAGTTGGTCGGTAAAACGGTGCTGATATATTTGGGGTAAAAATTCATAGCGACGCAACATGCAACATCTTAACACTGTGCTTTATTTAATCATGGTTTATGACAGAGAATAACTTACAGCATTAAAAGCTCTGATTGTAGAATGATTAAAATTATAAAGGAGTGCGTTGCGCTATGACTATTCTGCAAGAAATTACGGAAAATAATGCACTTTTTGAGATGAAATAAATATGGAATCAATACTATTACCCCCTACCTATACACTTTCAAAAACCTCTGATTTAAAAGGTGAACTATGCCGCTTAAAACTTTTAACTGAAGCTTTAACCGCTTGTATCTCTAATGATAAAGCACTTATTTATAAATACTTACACCAACTTACTATTCTACCTAAAGAGCAACAATTTAAATTAGTACGTTTCTCAGGTATTTCTCATGATAACTATGAAGAAGAATTTGAAAGCTTTGCCGAGGCTATGAAGTTTCTAGTCCTCTCAATCAGAAGAATTGAAGCCTATTTAGAGAGAGAAGAAGAAGAGGATTAAAAGATTTTGATTTCACGGGGATATGGTGGGAAAAATCTGTGATATTAAAGAAAGGTAATAAGGCACTATTTCACAACAAATTTAATGCTCTAAATGCTTCCCTAACATCCTCTTTAAAATCTTGATAAGAAGGTAACTGATCTAACTTCTCAACCTCTACCGCCTGCCCAATTGGCAAATATAAATCCGCAATCACTAAATTCTGTCGTCTTTTTTTAGTTTGATGCTCTCTGGCTATACGAATAGCAGTTTCTATGATTTCTTTAGGGTGTGTTACTGTTTCAGGAGCTTTAGTTATGCCTAAATCACTATCTGTTTTACTCGTCCCTATGTGCGCTTTAAGCAAATCCTTATCAGCTAACATCCAAGCCTCTGTTTCATGAACAGGAATCAAGGCAATACAATAAATATCTTTGTAATGTTCAGACAAGCTTTTTTTAGCAGGCTCTAACTTATTTTTGATAACATGCTCGGCTGTTTTATCATCAGCATCAAGATGTATACATAACAGCCTCATCCCAAATTCTTGCCCCTGCTGTGCTGCCTCTAATACCTGCTCAATAAAACTTAAGCCTGTTTTACTAATTTGGATAAGCTCCACTTTAGTATCTACTTGTCCACGGCATTCATAGGCAATCTGTGCCAGTGTTTTTTCTAAAATGGGCGTTAAAAATCGTGTATCAGTACTTCCCTCAGTGAAAAGCCCTGCAATAATATGTTGTGTCATAATTTAACTTGGTGCAGCTTCTAAATATTTTTTGATCTGATACAAAGCAAGCTTTCGCTCTTCTTCTAAAGAAGGGAAATTTACCTGCATATTATCCCCTTTTTCCATTACAGGTAAAATACGAGTAATATCTAACTGAACACGCTTATCTTCTATATTTGTTGCTCGATTTATCATCTCAGCATACCAAATACTAACATGTGAATCAGAGTCCCAATGATAAATATGATCAACTAAAACAGGGGAGTGTGTATTGATAATAACCTGCCGTAATAATGTATTTTCTTCTGTAAAATCAACACTTAAATCTTTAAGTAACTGCGCCATCGCTTCAATACGAAAAGGGTGAATCCCATTTTCAGGCTCTTCAAAACATAATAAACCTGTATGCTTTTCATCATATTCTAAAATACATAAAGCTAAAATACGCAAAGTACCTGCTGACAGCACACGAGATGTATAACTTCTTTTATTCTTATCTTTAAGCTTTATTAAATACTGTCGATTTTCTTTATCATCAATGACATCAACTTCTGTAAACTGGGGTAAAAATGTTTGTAATTTTCGAGAAATTTCACGTAATGTATAGCTATCTTCTTGCTTAATACGATACAAAACCCCTGCGAGATACTCCCCATGTTTGCCTAATGTATCCTCACCGCTGCCTTTATTAGTCGCTTGGCATAAATCTTCTGGATTAAGTTCTAAAAACTTCCAGCTTTTTATCTCCTCTTTTGCAGCCAAAATATGCCGAAAATCAATACTATCAAAACTACTTAATACCGTTCTTTTTGCATTATTAAGAGGAATAGTTCTTCTACTTCCTCCTTGAGAACCATCTTGTGGGATAATAATACTAGGAACATCTTTAATTATACCAGTCATGATGTAAGGTGTTTGCCGCTTTCCTGTAGTAACTTTAGGTCGCCAATTTTCACGTATACGATTAGGTAAAAGCTTAATCCACTGATCTTTTTGGTGTTTTAAATTTTCCAAATGCTCATAGGTAACTGCTAAATCTTCCATTCCAAAATCATTGGTAAAACGTTTTATTTTTAGCTCATACCGTAAGCGTGTATATTTAAGTACCGCCTCACTGCCCCATGCATCGTTCACCGTTTTATTAACAAGCATTTCAACAATAAATTCTATTTCTTTGGCATACTCATTTTCACCATATTGAGTAAAAAGCTCAATAAACTCTCCTCGCTGAGCTTTAAATGCTGTTTTTAAATTATCAACTTCAGCTAAATCACTTAATAACTTTAACGCATCAAATAAATTACTTTTACCTGACGCATTAATCCCCGCAATCACAGTAAAAGGCGTGAAATTTATTTCAAATTCATGAAAGGATTTAAAACCATTTATTTTAATATAAGTAATCATTTAATTTTTCATGCTAAATTTTAATTTTTGAATGCTTGCTTAATCTAATATTATTAGCTAAGTAGAGAAAAAAGGGAAATATTTTAGGAAAAAGAAGGGGGAATAATAAAATAAACAAATTTCTTACCTTTATAAAAGGCTTTATCATTCATCCTTGAACAATAAAACCTCTTATATTTAAAATTTACATATTCGGGTAATTAGGTCCACCACTGCCTTCTGGCACTACCCATGTAATATTTTGTGTTGGGTCTTTGATATCACAGGTTTTACAGTGTACACAGTTTTGTGCATTAATCTGTAAACGTGGCTCTTCGCCCTCTTCCTGCATAATCTCGTACACTCCAGCAGGACAATAACGCTGCTCAGGGGCATCATACTCGGCTAAATTAACCCGTACAGGCACACTTTCATCAGCTAATTTTAAATGTGCAGGTTGATCTTCTTCGTGATTAGTGGCAGAAAAAGACACCGAGGTTAAACGATCAAAACTGATCTTACCATCAGGTTTAGGATAATTAATCTTTTCACAATCACGCGCCTTTTTCAGTGCAGTATGATCAGGTTTGTGATGCAATGTCCACGGTGCTTTACCACGGAATAAATACGTATCAATCGCTGAATAAATCAACGCAGGGTATAAACCCCAATGGAAAGCTGGGCGAATATTACGGACTGTTTCTAACTCTTTCCATACCCAACTGGCTTCTAATTGGCTGCGGTAGCTGCTGACTTCAGTGCTGTCATCTTCTTGATTAAAATGCTCAAAAATGGCTTCTGCTGCGACCATTCCTGATTTCATCGCGGTGTGAGAGCCTTTAATCTTCGGTACATTTAAGAATCCAGCCGTATCACCAATTAATAAGCCCCCTGCAAAAGTTAACTTAGGAATGGATTGAATGCCGCCTTCACTTAAACTACGTGCTCCATAAGCGATACGTCGCCCACCTTCAAAGGTAGCACGAATATCAGGATGGGTTTTAAAACGTTGGAATTCTTCATAAGGGCTAAGGTATGGATTTTCATAATCCAAACCAATCACAAAGCCGACAGCAACTTGATTATTCTCTAAATGATATAAGAAAGAACCCCCGTAGGTTTTACTATCTAAAGGCCAGCCGATACTATGAACGATCTTACCTTCTTGGTGTTTTTCAGGCTCAACTTCCCATAATTCTTTAATCCCCAAACCGTAAGTTTGTGGATCAACACCATCACGTAAATTAAATTTATCAAATAGTTCTTTAGTTAAAGACCCACGGCAGCCTTCTGCAAAAATGGTTTGACGTGCATGAATCTCTGTCCCCGGTTCAAAAGCATCATTCGGTTTTCCGTCTTTACCGATGCCCATATCCCCCGTGACAACCCCTTTTACGCTGCCATCTTCATGATAAAGAATACCCGCTGCGGCAAACCCTGGAATAATATCCACTTCCAGCTCTTCAGCTTGTTCTCCTAACCAGCGACAGACATTCCCCAGACTGATAATATAATTACCATCATTATGCATTTGTGGTGGGGTGGGTAATTTATAACTGCCTTTTTCAGTCAAAAAGAGAAAATTATCATCTTTTGCTGGGGTATTTAAAGGTGCACCCTTTTCTTTCCAGTCTGGAATTAATTCTTCTAGGGCATGCGGCTCAAATACCGCGCCTGATAAAATATGCGCTCCAACTTCTGAGCCTTTTTCAAGGATACAAACAGAGATATCTTTACCCTGTTCTGCGTTTAATTGCTTTAAGCGAATCGCGGCTGATAACCCTGAAGGTCCTGCCCCAATAATCGCCACATCGTATTCTAATACATCACGTTCCACATCCACTGCACTCGTCTCCTTTGTCAGTGTCACAGCTTAACCTGCGCTATTTAAACTTAATTTTTAATATTTCTAACCAATCATTAAGGTGATATCACTAAGTATTGCAGACCTTTTTTTTTCAGCCACGTATAATAAAAGTACATCTCATAAAATACGTATCCTTATTATTACTGCTTACCTATCTCTTCACCTTTAATTATTCTCAGTACTATGAAAACATTTTTTACAACACACCAGTATGATCATCAGCATGGCAAGAAAACAGGTATATTACTTGTTAATCTTGGCACACCTGACGCGCCAACACCTGAAGCCTTACGTCGCTATTTAGCCGAGTTTCTTTCTGATCCACGCCTCACCGAATTACCTCGTTTAGTATGGAAGATCATATTACACGGTATTATTTTGCGTGTACGCCCTAAAAAATCAGCGGCAAAATATGCTGAAATTTGGACAGAAGACGGTTCACCGCTATTACTGACCACACAAGCTCAAGCTCAAGCTATAGCAGAAAAATTCAACATTGATAATGATGAATCTACTGAGCTTGTTGTGGCAATGCGTTATGGTCAACCTTCTATTGCTAAAGGTTTAGAACAATTACGCGAAGCTTCTGTACAACGTTTACTGATTTTACCGTTATATCCCCAATATTCTGCTACCACCACCGCCTCTACTTTTGATGCGGTCACTGACTGTCTCAAAAAATGGCGATGGTTACCCGATATCCGTTTTATTTCACATTATCATGATCAGCCTGATTACATTCATGCCTTGGCAGAAAGTATCAAAAACTATTGGGCACAACATGGAAAAGCAGAAAAATTATTATTTTCTTTCCACGGCATACCACAACGTTTTTTTCTCGCAGGCGATCCTTATCATTGTGAATGTCATAAAACAGCGCGGTTAGTGGCAGAACACTTGGAGTTAGCAGCAGACAGTTGGCAGGTCGTATTTCAATCCCGTTTTGGTAAAGAAACATGGTTACAGCCGTATACCGATGAAACTTTAAAAACACTTGCACAAAATGGCGTGAAACGGGTGGATGTCATCTGCCCTGGGTTTGCTGCTGATTGCTTAGAAACACTTGAAGAAATCGATCAAGAGAATCGCGCACTCTTTTTGCAGGAGGGTGGTCAAGACTTCCATTATATCCCCGCTTTAAACGTAAATACAGCCCATATTGATGCCTTAAGTGCAATCATTCGTCAACATAGTCAAGGTTGGGCATCACTTTCTACAGCAGAAAGTGAAAAAGAGACCGTATTACGCCAACAACGGAAGACAGAGATTAATCAGCAATTGGAGCAACTCAATAATAATAATGAAGAATAAAAAATAAATTTATTCTTAAAATCATCATTTCCTCTACTAGACTCTATAAGTTACAGAGACTAATTTTTCTCACTCTCACATAAAGAGGTAGAGGTAAATGATGAAATACAGCTACTTTTCCCTTTTCGCACTACTTTTTACTTTTATATATAGTCATAGTTATGCAGAAACGCCTGATTTCTCAGATGGTGTATTACACATTCCTGAATTGACTGTAGATAAAAATACGGTTTATCACAATGTTGAGTTAAATATTGATTTAGAAAAACAACAAATTAGTATTCAACGCGCAGAAGAAGAGCATTTATTGCACTTACCTGTATTACTTAATGCAGGGCAAGAAACAGAGCCTACCAGTTCAATGGGAAGTGGTATGGCACAATTAAAAGTGAACCCTAGTACAGGGGCTATTTATGGGCATGTTCACTTGATGGGCTTAACTGATGTGACCGCTGCCCATATTCATATGGGTAAAGCAGGTGAAAATGGGGCAGCGATTATCACACTACATGGTAATGATAATTTGATGTTTCTCCCCCATGATGCCCAGCTTGATACCGCCCAGCTGACCCAGCTTAATGAAGGTGGTTTATATATCAATGTGCATACACAGGCACATCCTGCGGGTGAATTACGTGGACAAATCCATGTGAATGCACCACTTACATTAACTGCACACCTGACACCTGAGCAAGAAGTACCCCCAGCTACCACTTTAAATGGCAGCGCACATGCAGTCATGACGCTTCACCGTAAAACAGGCATGTTAACAGGGATGGTACATATCTCAGGTTTGCCTACAGTTACTGCTGCACATATACACAGTGGTGCACTGGGTCAAAATGGCGATGCCATTATTACCCTAATGGGGGACGAAACTATGCAACAAGTTCCTGACGGACAAATGCTTGATAATGCTATGATTAAGCAGTTATTGCAGGGCAATATGTATATTAATATACACACACCTGATTACCCAGCAGGTGAGTTACGTGGACAATTAAACCCACTAATTGATGAATAATCACATTCTAAACCAATGGGATTTCAACCCTCAATCCTTCCTACTGTAGTGGCATTGCATGCAATGCCGCTACTTTAATATTTTATACTTATTTATAAAGTGGGTTCTAAACCTTCTTGGGTGAAGAACTCAGGATCCATGACTTCAATAAATCGTTTTGCTCCTGGGGATAAGAATTTTCCACGGCGTAATACCACCCCATAACTACGGGTTGGGAAATATTTATTTAAAGGTATAGTGCCCAAACTATCCTCATCTGTTAGACAAATACTGGTGACAATAGACACCCCTAAGCCTAAAGAGACATATTTCTTAATCACCTCCCAGCCGCCTGCCTCTAAGGTGACATGATAACGCACGTTATACTGTTGAAACGCCATCTTCACCATACGCCACGTACTTAAATGGCGGGGAGGTAAGATCAAACCATGTGGGCTAATGTCTTCTAATTTAAACTCTTTTTTATTCGTCACTAAAGGATGATCTTTAGGTGTAATTAATACAGGTTCATAAGAATAAATTGGATGATAAGTAATATCATCAGGGACATCTAAAAATGATCCCACCGCAAAATCGATTTCATTTGCACGTAATAACGCCATCCCATCACGTCCTGTGACATTATGTAAACGAATTCGAATTCCGGGGTAGAGACTATTAAATTTTTTAATGATGTTTGGAAGAATATACAAAATTGTTGATTCTCCCGCTGCAATATTAATTTCCCCTGTCTCTAAATTGCCACGCAAAACAGAAAAAGATTCAGGTAAAGTATCAATCCCTTCCACTAACGGCGCGGAAAGTTCATATAAAATTTTCCCCTCAGGGGTTAATTCTATAGAAGGTCCTCGCCGCTCAAAAAGCGAGATATCCAGCTCACGCTCTAATGCCTTTATCTGCAAAGAAACAGACGGTTGACTTAAAAATAACCGTTCAGCGGCTTTAGAGATACTCCCTGTTTGTGATGCATGACAAAAGGCACGGAGCTGCTTTAAACGGTTCTGTTTGTAATAAAAGCGATTTGCCATGAGAAAAGCCCTTAACGCTAAATATTTGTGTTAACTATTTTCATAGTGTATATTTGTTGCTCTTTTTACGCAGTTTTGTTGCACTGCAATGTAGATTTGATTTACAATTAAGGCAATAAAGTCTTAAGTATAGTAAATCGCGTTCTACATAATTACGCTCTACAAGAAACATCAGAGGGAACGTCCAACGATGACGACTACTATGGATTCATTCATTAAACTGCTTGCGCCTAACCAACCAGGATTCGATACTATCCTGACTGAAGAAGCGTTAACTTTCCTTAGCAATTTAGAAAAGGAATTCGGTGCACGTCGTAAAGCACTTTTAGCCCGTCGAGTGGAACGTCAAAAAGAATTAGATGCAGGTGTGAGACCTGACTTTCTTTCTGAAACAGCGAACATTCGCGAAGCAGATTGGCGTGTTGGAAGCACCCCATCTGACTTACAAGACCGCCGTGTTGAAATTACTGGCCCCCTAGAGCGCAAAATGCTAATCAACGCATTAAACTCAGGTGCTAAAGTATTCATGGCCGATGCAGAAGATGCACAAGGGCCTACATGGGGCGGCGAAGTTGAAGGACAAATCAACTTACGCGATGCTATTAACGGTACAATCTCCTTCACCAGTCCTGAAGGTAAAGAATACAAATTAAACGATACCGTAGCGACTTTATTATTCCGTCCTCGCGGTTGGCACATGGAAGAAAAACACGTCCATGTTGATGGTCAAGCCATGTCAGCCAGTTTATTCGATTTTGGTTTATATTTCTTCCATAACGCGAAAAACTTATTAGCTAAAGGCTCAGGCCCTTACTTCTACTTACCTAAAATGGAAAGCCATTTAGAAGCTCGTTTATGGAATGATGTCTTCAATTATGCACAAGATGCATTAGGATTACCACAAGGAACAATTAAAGCAACGGTTTTAATTGAAACAATCCTTGCCTCTTTCGAGATGGATGAAATCCTTTTTGAGCTTAAAGATCATTGTGTTGGCTTGAATTGTGGTCGTTGGGACTATATCTTCAGTTACATTAAACGATTCAGTAAACACCCAGAATTTGTGTTACCTGACCGCAGTGAAGTGACCATGGCATCTCACTTCTTAAGCTCATACTCACAATTACTGATTAAAACATGTCACCGCCGTGGTGCTCACGCGATGGGTGGTATGGCTGCACACATTCCTATTAAAAATGACCCAGAAGCAAATGCAGCGGTCATGGAAAAAGTGCGCGCGGATAAATTACGCGAAGTGACGAATGGACATGATGGTACATGGGTAGCTCACCCTGGATTAGTGCCTATCGCAATGGAAATTTTTGATAAACATATGCCTAACGCAAACCAAAAAGAGGTGATGCGTGAAGATGTGAATATCACAGCAGATGATTTATTAAAAATCCCTGATCAAGGTGAAATTACTGAAGCGGGACTACGTAATAACGTCAGTGCTTCGCTTCATTACATGGCAGCATGGTTACAAGGAAATGGTTGTGTACCAATTAACAACCTCATGGAAGATGCTGCAACTGCTGAAATTGCCCGTGCTCAATTGTGGCAATGGATTCGGTACCCTAAAGGTGTATTAAATGATGGCCGTAATGTGACGGTAGAATTATTTAGAAGTGTTTTACAGGAGGAATTAGACGCCGTCCGTGCTACAGCGGGTGAACAACACCACAAGGTTGAACATTACACTTTAGCTGCGGAACTCTTAGATAAAATTACGACAGACGATAATTTTGAGGAATTCTTAACCTTAGTCGCTTACGAACATTTAGCTTAATTAAAAAGTTTCAGTTCGAAGAATCATCTTTAGACATTTTATATTTGTAAATTAGGAAAAATACTTATCATGAGTAACGAAGCAATCGCAGCATTAGAAAAAGAATGGGCTGAAAATCCACGTTGGAAAGGCGTCAAACGTGGTTACACAGCAGCCGATGTTGTGCGTTTACGTGGTTCCTTACAAATCGAGCACACATTAGCTCGTGTTGGGGCAGAAAAATTATGGGAACGTATTAACGAAGGTGGTGATAGCTACGTTAATGCATTAGGTGCTTTAACTGGTAACCAAGCTATGCAACAAGCTAAAGCTGGTTTACGTGCTATTTACTTAAGTGGTTGGCAAGTTGCTGGTGACGCAAACGTCGCTGGTGAAATGTACCCTGACCAAAGTTTATACCCAGCTGACAGTGTTCCTAGTGTTGTACGTCGCATTAACAACACATTTGAGCGTGCTGACCAAATCCAAACAGCAGAAGGTAAAGGCGATACAGATTACTTCGTACCTATCGTTGCTGATGCTGAAGCTGGTTTCGGTGGCGTATTAAACGCTTTCGAATTAATGAAAGGCATGATTGACGCTGGAGCTTCTGGTGTTCACTTTGAAGACCAATTAGCTTCTGCTAAAAAATGTGGTCACATGGGTGGTAAAGTACTAGTTCCTACAAAAGAAGCTGTACAAAAATTAATCGCTGCACGTTTAGCTGCTGACGTAATGGGTACATCTACTATCTTAGTAGCACGTACAGATGCATTAGCTGCAAACTTATTAACTAACGATATCGATCCTGCTGATGCTGAGTTCATCACAGGTGAGCGTACTCCAGAAGGTTTCTACTACACTAACGCTGGTATGGCTCAAGGTATCGCACGTGGTTTAGCATACGCTGAATACGCTGACTTAATCTGGTTAGAAACAGGAACTCCTGATTTAGACCAAGCACGTGAATTTGCTGATGCAATCCATGCTAAATACCCAGGTAAATTATTAGCATACAACTGCTCACCTTCTTTCAACTGGAAACGTCACTTAGACGACGCTACTATTGCTAAGTACCAAAAAGAATTAGGTAAAATGGGTTACAAATTCCAGTTCATTACATTAGCTGGTTTCCATAGCTTAAACTACTCTATGTTCGACTTAGCTGACAAATACCGTCAATCTGGTATGAGCGCATACGTTGAATTACAAGAAGCAGAATTCGCTTCTGAAGATCGTGGTTACACTGCTACACGTCACCAACGTGAAGTAGGTGCAGGTTACTTTGATGATGTTACACAAACCATTACTGGTGGTAACTCTTCAATTACTGCATTATCTGGTTCTACAGAAGAAGAACAGTTTGAAGCTTAATTAATCCTTATTACCTTACAAAGGTAATAATTTAATTTAAGTAAAACCCTCATCTATTTACCGATAGATGGGGGTTTTTTGGTTTTTGATACTCTTTATTTTATACTCTGCATAGTCTCAGTTTCATCTGCCTTAATATCCTTTTTATATTCTTTATTAATTAAGTTAATAAAAATAATCTTAATCTATTCTATACATATAGTAATGTTTTATTTTATAATACATTAGATAATAATTATATTATTAATAAACTTTATTAAAGCTATTTTAGGAGAATAGAATGTCTTCATTGGAAGAAACTGTAGAGAAGCAAGCGGAGACAATTAGTCAGCTTGCGGATTTAATGGAGAGAAATGAATCACGTCACCGCTCATTAGAGCGAACTATTCGTTGGATGGGGGTGAGTGTTTTTATTTTGGCAATTATGCTGATTGTGCCTGTTAATCAAGAGAGCTTATTACGTATTGTACATGCAACGGGCAGTGGTTCAGCAGAGAGTGCAGCAAATTTATCAACAGCAGCTGTACAAGTACCCGCACCCACACCAGCACCACAAGAAAAACCAATGCAATGTGGTCAAATTGGTAATGCAAATTGTGATCAAGTTAAAGAAATGGTGACCCAAGTTGTAATGGGTATCTTTGGTCAGGCCATGGGACAAATGGGACAGCTTATTAAAACAACGAAAGTTGAAAGTATGGAAGGAACATTAGCAGGTTATTCTCCTGAATATCTTGAATTTATGAAAGAACGTATTGAGGGGCAAATTGCAGAACTAGAGAGTAAAATAGGGGAAAAAGGTGTCAAAGCCAGAATTGCAGAGCTAAAGAAAATAAAAGCTTTTGGTCATAAAATGACTATCATGGATCACATTGCCAATATTGATTATGATTTTGATAACTTAAGCAGTATACAAAGTGTATTAGCCTCTGTAGTCGCAGATATGAATAACATGTCTAATAAAATGACTAATATGTCTACACGTATGGATACAATGGCTCTTGATATGCATAATATGAATACAATGGCATTTGATATTCATAATATGGCAGCCACAGGTGTACCTGTGATGGGGCGCATGAATAACGCTACCAGTTGGATGCCTTGGTAATAAATACATGCCTTAATTTCTTTTAAGGTTATATATCGATGGTATATATGCTATATATCATCGGTATCTATAAATAATATAATTTATATTGTTGACACCTTATATTATCATAAGTACATGTAAACATGTCATGCTAGGATTAATTGTGTCAACACTTTCCCAAACACAACGTATTATTACTTTTTTAAAAGCCCACCCTGATCAAAAATTTACCGCTCGTGATATAGCAAAACAAATTGTTGTGCTATATTCCAAAGAATATCAAGAAAAAAGACAAAACCCTCGTTTTAAAACAGAAAAAGAATTTGTTTCCCAAGTTGTGGCTGAAATTGGTGCTCAGAAAGATCAATTGATGAAAGAGGGGAATAATATTTGTTGGCAAGATAAACCTCGTCCAAGAGTATATTGGTATGATTCCTCTACTGCAATAAATGAAAAAAATACAGAGCTTGCAGCTATTGATATTGAAGTAGATGATACTGAAGAATCACATTCTACACCAAACTTTACTGAACAAGATTTATACCCTTTACTCATTGATTATTTAGATACCGAATTAAAACTACATTCATGGCGTATCAATGAAAAATCATCTCGTAATAAACAAGGTTCTGGAGGTAATCATTGGCTACACCCTGACATTGTTGCCATGCAATTAGTCGATAAAGGATGGGATGAAATTGTACGCAGTTGTGTAAAACAAGGAGTAGGACAACGGGTACGTTTATGGTCTTTTGAGGTAAAAAAAGAATTAACAACCAGTAATGTAAGGCGTAGCTTTTTCCAAGCAGTCAGTAATTCCAGTTGGGCAAATGAAGGTTATTTAGTGGCTGCATCTATCACTAATAATGTAATGGATGAGTTAAAAATGCTGTCAGCATTACATGGAATAGGTGTACTTTTACTTAACTCTGAAAACCCAACAGAAAGTGAAGTTTTATTGCCTGCACGTGCTAAAGCAGATATTGACTGGCAATCAGTAAATCGTATTGTGGTTGAAAATAAAGATTTTAAGAAGTATATCAAAGCTGTATCTACCTATTATCAAACAGGTTGGATTTAGTAAAATTATAATAGCTAAAGCGGATAAGTGATATTTTATCCGCGGTTTGCTACAAGATACTATTAATTAAGCTAACACTTCAAAATCATCTTCTCGTAGTTTTGCACTACCATCGTGTTGTAATATCCACAATTCTTTATGAATCACTCCTTCTGCTTTGTTCATTTTCCAGCGTGAACTTAACAGTGCAGTGTTTTCATCAATAATTTCAATTTTTGGCTCAATATAAGCCACATCTGTAAACCCATCATCTATTAACTGCTGCCAAAACCCTTGTATTGCTTCTGTGCCTGTAAATGTACCAAAAGGTCTTGCATGCATCACAGCTTCTTTTTCATATTGTGCTGCACATCCTGCTGCATTCCCTGTATTAAAGGCTGTTTGCCATGCTGTACTTGCTTTTTTTACTGCGGTTAATACTATCTCTGACATGCATCAATCTCCTAAATAACATCATTACGATTTTCTGATATCTATTATGTCTTAATTGCTCATGATAGACTCATGTCTATTTAGACATATTTCAGGCGAAAAATGACAAAACATACACATATTGGTCTATTACATAATCAAAGTACCTTACCTTTTGCAGTTTATGGATTACAAGAAGTATTTGAACGTGCTAATCAGCTTTGTCAGCAACAAGCCATTAATCATCAGTTTCACACACATCTGATTAATCCTGATATTCAGCTTAATGAAACCCCTTTACAAGTGTTGATCATTCCACCTAATAATAAAACGGAAGATTATTTAAATCCAAGTGTATTATTAAAAAACTGGATTCTTCAGCATCATCGTCATGGCACAATAATTTGTTCTGTGTGTGCAGGTGCTTTTACACTTGCTACTACAGGGTTATTAGCTCAGCGACCAGCCACCACACATTGGATGTTAGAGAAACAGTTTAAACAAACCTATCCAGCGGTACAGTTAGATGTTGAGAAAATTTTAATTAATGATAATGATATTATTACCACGGGGGGATTGATGTCTTGGGTAGATTTGGGCTTGGAGTTGGTAGCACAATTTACACATCCAAGTTTAATGCAGCAACTTGGGCGATATTTGATTATTGATACAGGGCGGCGTGAGCAACGTTATTATCAGCGTTTTACCCCTAAATTAGATCATGGGAATAAAGCTATTTTAAAAGCACAGCATTATTTACAAGCACATTTTTATACAGCGGTTGCTATTAAAAATCTAGCTCAATATTGCCACTTAAGTGAACGTACTTTTTTACGTCAATTTAGTAAGGCAACGGGAATTAAACCAAAGCAGTATTTACAAAAGCTACGCATACAAAAAGCCTGTGAATTACTTGAGACGAGGTGCGACACAATAGAATCTATCGCGTTGCAAGTTGGCTATGAAGATAGTAGTGCTTTGAGGAAGGGCTTTATTCAATTTATGGGGTTAACACCTAAAGCATTTAAAGCACGATTTAGTCAAATGGGTTGAGTAGAGATAGGGGGAAAATAGATTACATTTTCTAGTTTTAGAATACCTTTATTATTTATACCTACATTGTTCTTATGTATTTTTTGTACTGAAAGCTTAAAGAGGGTGGACAGGTTCGTGATGCAATGTGTCAGGGAAGGTACTCCTGTATTAGGACACGCGGGAACGAGGGGAAAATTGTAGGTTGAGTAGCACTGCCATTAAGTTAAGGAAAAATTCATCTATACTTAAGGTTTATATTTGAGATATAGGAAAGAACAATGAGTAAAAAAAACAGCTCACTACTATAGAAAGAACTAGAACCTTAATTGAAGAAGAGTCTTTTAAAGAAAGACATCGAAAGAATGCAAATGCATTTACTCGCTCTAGAAAGTTAGGATTTAGCAAAACACTGCTACTTATTATGTGGAAAAGTATAAAAAGTGTACAGCTAGGTCTTAATGAAATGGCACTAATATATGGAACTCAACCTGTTAGTACAAGTGCTTTTACTCAAGCAAGGGCAAATTTATCATATACAGCTTTTATTGAACTTAATAAAAAATCAGTTGTTGATGTTATGTATAGTGATAATAAAATTAAACACTATAAAAATATGCGTGTTCTTGCAGTAGATGGTTCCAAAATAGCCCTACCAAAACACCCAAGCACACAACAAGAGTTTGGTGTAATTAATTATGCAAATCAACATAGTAAGATAGAAAATGACTATTGTAATGGAGTCGCTTCTATTCTCTATGATGTACTTAACCATATTGTTATAGATAGCCAATTAACTCATGCAAAAGCTTATGAAGGTAACCTAGCTATTGACCACCTCAATTATACAAAAGAGGGTGATTTATTAATATTTGATCGTAATTACCCTTCTTATATATTTATATCATATTTAATTTCTAAAAAACTAAACTTTGTTATTCGTTGCTCAAAGACATCATTTAAGCCAGCACGTAATATCTTGAAAGGATTAGGGGAATCTGATCAACAGGTGGTATTAACACCTCATCATAAAAAAACAAAAGAAGTTAAAGAAAAGCATTTACCTGAACAACTTAATGTTCGCTTTGTTCGAGTAAAATTAAAGACAGGTGAGTATGAAGTGCTCATTACTAACTTAATGAATAAAAAACGTTTTCCTCAAAGTGCATTTAAGTATATTTATTATATGAGATGGGGGATTGAGGGATTATATGATATATTAAAAAACCGCCTTAATCTTGAAAACTTTATAGGAAAGATAGAGAATCTGTTTATCAAGATTTTTATGCTGCTGTTTACCTTACAGGTTTAGAATCAATACTCGCTCTAAATAGCAATAAAATACTTGCTAGAAAAAAATCTAAGTTTCCCCAAAAAGTTAATAGAGCAGTATCCTTCAATGCTATCAAAAACCAGTTATTTAAGCTTTTTTCACTAAAATATAAAAATTCAGATTTATATATTCGCATTAAACAACTAGAAAATTTATTTTTAACAACCCCTACTATTATTCGAGAAGGTCACCACCCACCAAAAAGAAAATGCCGTTTTCGCTCTCGCTTAGCTTTTACTAAAAGAATACTGAAATATTGCTTTTAATCCTTAACTTAATGGCAGTGACGCTCCGCGCCCTCCCTCTAAACGTATACTGTGGCACTTTAAACAAGATGACGCAGAGCGTCAGGGACGGGATTCCAACGCGGAGCGTGTGGAACTAGAGAAGAAGAAGAGGAAAAAGGATATGAAGTGTCTAATACAATGAGAGAGGATTTTTAATCTATCAGGACTCCCTTATTCCCATGCAACAATACACGGGAATAAAAAGAAGGATCAATTAACTTTGTAAAGCCACAATATTTTGATACTGCTCTAAAGCTTGTGGATTGGCTAAAGCTTCCTTATTCTTCACCTCACGCCCATGAACAATATGACGCACGGCAAGCTCTACAATCTTCCCACTCTTAGTTCTTGGAATATCTGTCACTTGCACCACTTTAGCAGGTACATGACGCTGGGTAGTGTTTTGACGAATTTGCTGCTTAATCTTCTTAGTCAGATCTTCATTCAAACTCACCCCTTCACGTAAATGTACAAACAACACCACGCGCACATCATCCTGCCAATCTTGCCCAATCACCAAACTTTCAATCACTTCCTCTAATTGTTCAACTTGACGGTAGATTTCAGCGGTACCAATACGTACACCACCGGGATTTAACACCGCATCAGAACGTCCATGAATCACTAAACCATTATGTTCAGTCAACTCAACATAATCACCATGACACCAAATATTATCAAAACGCTCAAAATAGGCGGCATTGTATTTCTCATTATCTTTGTCATTCCAAAAATAAATCGGCATACAAGGGAAAGGACGGGTACACACTAACTCCCCTTTCTCACCTGTCACAGGCTGCCCTTCATCATCAAAGACCTCCACTTTCATGCCTAAGCCACGACATTGTAATTCACCGCGCCACACAGGTAACACAGGATTACCTAACGCAAAGCAGGACACAATATCTGTCCCCCCTGAAATAGAAGAAAGCTGTACCTCTTTTTTAATACTACTGTATACAAAATCAAAACTTTCAGGAACAAGGGGTGAACCTGTGGATAGAATAGCGCGGACACTGCTTAAATCATGGCTTTCTATCGGTTTTAAACCTGCTTTGTTTACAGAATCAATAAACTTTGCAGAAGTACCGAAAATATCAATTTTTTCTTCAGCGGCATAATCAAATAATACATTACCAGTAGGATAAAATGGCGAGCCATCAAACAGCACTAAAGTCGCTTCGGCCGCTAAGGCTGCTACTAACCAATTCCACATCATCCAACCACAAGTGGTAAAGTAAAAAACATTATCCCCTTTTTGGACGTTGGTGTGTAATAAGTGTTCTTTTAACTGCTGTAATAAAGTCCCCCCCGCCCCATGTACGATACATTTAGGCACCCCTGTTGTACCCGAGGAATACATCACATATAAAGGATGATTAAAAGGCAATTGTTCAAACTGAATTTCTTTTGATAAATACGGCGCAATAAAATCATCTAATAAGGTCGCACGCGGTAAACCTCGCGCTGTACACTCTTTATCAACATAAGGAATTAAAATTAAATGCTCAATAGAAGGCATTTGTTCAATGATTTCAGGTAATAAATCTAAAGAACTGTATTCTTTACCGTTGTAGTGATAACCGTCTGCACTGAGCATCACTTTAGGCATGATCTGCCCAAAACGATCGACCACACCCCGAACACGGAAATCAGGTGAACATGATGACCAAATCGCACCAATACTGGTGGTGGCTAACATGGCAACCACGGTTTCAGGTAAATTAGGTAAATACCCGACTACTCGATCCCCTGTAGTCACCCCTGCGGCACGTAAAGCTTGTGCTAAACGGGAAACTTGGTTATATAATTCACGGTAAGTTAAGCTATATTTAACTTTGTCTTCACCCCGAAATAAAATAACCGTTTCATTCTCATCTTCGCGTGGACGCAGTAAATTTTCAGCAAAATTTAAGCGTGCTTGTGGGAACCACTGCGCCCCCGGCATTTTATCCCCATCAATAAGAATATCGTCCCCTTGGGCTTCTGCAATAATGCCGCCGTATTCCCACAAGGTTTGCCAAAATTGTTCTATCTCATCCACTGACCATTGATACAGATCATTATAATCAGTGAGTGTCGTACCCCATTTTTCATTTGCTTGTTGGCGAAACTGTGTTAAATGGGTTGTATTAATCTGTTCTTCAGTGGGTTGCCAAAGCAGTGTACTCATAAAAATTCTCTTTCTCTCTCATCCTCAAACCATCATCCCTTCCCTGACTGCTAGAGTTCCTTAGAAGTAACAGATGAGAGGGGGAATGTGGGTGATTATTCGTGTTGTGGTAAGGGGCGTTTACGCCCATGCTCATCAATGGCAACAAAGGTAAAAGTCCCTTCTGTCACTTTGATACTGGTGCCATCGTGATGCCGACGTACCCATGTTTCAACATGTACGGTGATGGATGTTTTACCCACCTGAACCAGATTACAATAACAACTGACTTCATCTCCTACATAGACAGGATTATGAAAATTCATTGCTGTTAATCCAATCGTCGCAACTCGCCCATGTGCCATTTGTAGTGCAAAGTTACTGCCTGCTAAATCCATTTGTGACAGCAACCAACCCCCAAAAATATCACCGTTATAATTTGTATCAGCGGGCATGGCAATCGCACGCAATTGTAAACGATCATCACTAGGAGGCGTGTCACTCATTACAATAAATCCTTTTATCATCACTTATTCTATATAAACACGTAATATATGGATACAAGGAATATTTTTATTTCCCCTATCCATATACTGTATCAGTGTAATTTTATCATAGAATAAAAATGAAACTTGCCATTTTTACTGTAAGAGTGATTGATTCATCAAGGGGTTAGTCAAACTAGAAATTACGTCCCATAGCATAAAATTCATCATTTGGACGCATACTGGTCATGTTTGCCATACGGTTTGATAAGCCAAAAAAGGCAGAAATTGCACCAATATCCCAGATATCTTCTTCACTGAAACCATGTGATGCCAGTAATTCAAAATCACTATCACCCACTTTGTCCGCTTCTTTAGAAATTTTCAAAGCGAAATCAAGCATGGCTTTTTGTTTATCGCTGATATCAGCTTTAAGATAGTTTGTGGCGACCTGATCAGCAATGAGATTATTTTTAGTGTAAATACGTAAAATAGCCCCATGTGCAACAACGCAGTATTGGCAATTATTTGCTCCACTGGTGGTCACAACAATCATTTCACGATCAGCTTTATCTAAGCCATCAGTACTTTTGTACATTAATGTATCATGGTAAGCAAAAAATGCACGGAACTCTTCTGGGCGATGTGCTAAAGCCAAAAATACATTGGGAACAAAACCAGCTTTTTCTTGTACAGCTAAAATGCGCTCACGAATATCTTCAGGCACGTCATTTAATTCAGGGACAGGAAAACGACTGATTGGCTTTTGTGCTGACATGATAGATCCTTTTTAAAATTAAGATTAGAGGAACCATAAAGCAAGCAGGTGAGAGAGGGGGGTACTGTGCGGGTATAGGTTTTTATATTATGATAAATTAGATAATTAAAATCAAATAAACCACTTTATTTTTAATTGTTCTAATTATTATATTGTGTTGCTAGTATACGCAGTTATGGCTATGCAATTCAAGCATTCATTAATATAGGAGGGTAATCAGAAAATATAAATAGCTAACTAACATATGAATAGACCACACAATTCACCACCAAATAGTTTTATTAAAAATAAAATATATTTTTTAAAAATATATGGTTTTTAACTAATCAAAAGAATAGCTATTAATATATCCCTTTTGCACGCATTGTGGTAATAAGGGGGCAATATCTAATTCTGGGTAGTCAGTTAAAAGTTGTTGGCAACTCTGTGCAAAGGGTCGAGGGGATTGGATTGCCTGCAAAAAAAACCATTCATCTTTTGTAAGAGGATGTAATTGCATTTCATTTTGAAAGCGTAAAATGCATAAATATACTGCACCTTCTGCTAAATCAACCGTATCTTCCCCTTCATAATCAGTTTGATTAATGCCCCAAATACGATGGATTGGGTAAGGTGAAGAAAGTAGTTTACAGGCAGAACTTAAATGAAAGCGGAGTTTTTCTTGTGCCTCAGGTGCTAAAGCTGTAAATGCTTCAAAATCAAAAGCTAACTCATCTTCTGCATAAAAAATTGTATGGTATGCCCATTCTAACCTTGCCACATCAGCACAGTAAGCTAATTCTGCTAAAGGGGGGAATGTGGCAATAAAATCTGCAAACTCTTCACCATATAAGTGTAAATTAACAGAATGAGAAGGGTGGGTTTTCACATAATGTAAGGCTAATGCATCAAAAAATTCTTTGCCTACAATCTTAGCAACAACAGGATATACTGCTTCTATTGCATTACATAAACTACCGTATATACTACCACGATAAATTGCCAAGCGTTGATCTACAGTCAATTTTTCATTGGGTTTTAAGAATGCTAATATTTCATTGTCACCTTCATAAACAGCATGCATAAAGGCATTTTGTAATTTATTCAGTGATGACATAATCCTGCCCTTGTTGTTGTAAAATTAGGCTCGCTTTCTCAGCTTCATGTAACAAAGTAGGGAAATCAGGAATATTATTATCCCATTCAATAAGAGTAGGGATTTTACCAAAGCGTTCAATGGCTTGTTTATATAATTCCCATACAGGAGGGTGTACAGGATAACCATGTGTATCGAGCAAATGTGTGCCTTTATCCTCATAACCTGCTAAGTGCATTTCTTTCACTCGTTCAGGAGGGATGGCATTAAGGTAGTTTATTGCATCAAAGCTGTGATTTTGAGCACTGACATAAATATTATTGACATCAAATAACATGAACGCATCTGCACGCGTTACCGCTTCAATATAAAATTCCCATTCAGTCATGGCATCTAAGGTATAACTAATATAACTAGATACATTTTCAACTAAAATTTGTTGCCCTAGAAAATCTTGCACACGTTGAATACGTTCAACAACATGTTTAATCGACTCTTCCGTGTAAGGCATGGGTAATAAATCGTTGGATTCATACCCATGTACCCCTGTCCAACATAGATGATCAGAGACTAAAGTTGGCTCAAACTGCTGGATTAATTCTTTTAAACGCTGCAAATAAGCAGTATTTAATGGATCCGTTGATCCTAAAGACATGCCCACGCCATGAAAAGTAATAGGATACTGGGCACGAATGGCATCAAGGTGTTTTAGAGGCATCCCACCTGCACCCATATAATTATCAATCAATACTTCAAACCATGAGATAGGGGGCTGGTTTTCTAAAATATACTGATAATGGGGGGTGCGTAACCCCACGCCAACATCATGAATAGTTTGATGGGTATAAGTGGTCTGCTTCATAAAATATATAACAGCTTTTATCTGAATATAAACTAAGGATAACTGTAGAGAGGTTACCCTTAATTTATAAGAATACGTTTATTTTTCAGCTTTAGGGGCAGCTTGTTTTAATGTTGCGCCTACAATTTTATTACATGTACCCTCAGGCACATATAACCATTCCTTTGCATCACCATCAGCTTTTGCATGACCAGCACAACCATGTTCACTTGTACCACAATCATTCATGCCTTTTTTGACAATGCCTGAACATTTTTCAAAGCCTGCTTTACCAGCAAGTGCGCTACCACTGACTGAAGTTAAGCCTAATGCGACAAGTCCTGTTAATGCTGCAGCTGTTTTTTTGTTCATGGGTCAAATCCTCACCTGATTGAAATAAACAAGTACCTACATATGCAGGTAGTTTTTGTGTACATGTAAAGAGACCTAGTCCTATGAGAAAAAATTTCATATCTTTAAAAAAATTTATGAAATATTTTTATTTTTCATCTGACCTACAATCATAAAAAACTATAGTACATTTTTTTTAAAATACCTGATGTCTGTACTTTAGTTTTGTAAGCATTTAACTGTTTATCAGCAAAATAAAATCAATATGATAATGTATCCTAGCTATTATATAATAGGTTGTTTTAAATATATCCTAGAATATTAATAAGCTTTATCATTAGTATCGTTGAAGACTAATAAAGGTAAATAAAAATTACTATTCTAGCGTTTATATATCGTAAAAAATAGTAATAAAATAAATTAATAAGTTATAAAAAATAACTGTATCAAAATACTAAAAATAATTAAAATAGGTGATTATCATGTGTGAATTATTAGGAATGAGTGCAAACGTCCCCACTGATATTTGCTTTAGTTTCACAGGGCTTATTCAGCGTGGTGGAGTCACAGGTAAACATAAAGATGGCTGGGGTATTGCTTTTTATGAAAATAAAGGCTGTCGTAGCTTTCATGATCCTAACCCCAGTGCACATTCTCCAGTCAGCCACTTTGTCAAAAGCTATCCAATTAAAAGCCGTATTGTAATCAGTCATATTCGCCAAGCCAATCATGGGCGGATTTGTCTAGAAAATACGCACCCCTTTATTCGTGAGCTATGGGGTAAAAATTGGGTATTTGCCCATAATGGACAACTTAAGGCGATTAAAAAATGGGCACTTACACACTATCACCCTGTGGGTACCACAGATAGTGAACATGCTTTTTGTTGGCTGATGTCACAAATACAGCAGCGTTTCCCCCAGCCGCCTAAAAATAAAAAAACCTTATGGCGGTTTATTTATCAATGTTGTACACAGTTACAGCAATTAGGGGTTTACAATATGCTATTTAGTGATAGCCAATATTTATATGTTTTTTGCAGTACTAAATTATGCAGTATTACCCGCCGTGCCCCCTTTGGAACGGCGCAATTGATTGATACTGAAATGGTGGTTGATTTTCAGCAAGAAACACAGGCAAATGATGTAGTCACCGTTGTTGCTACACAACGCCTAACAGAAGAGGCTGAATGGGAATGCTTTCAAACAGGAGAGTTCCGTGTTTTAAAGGCTGGGGAAGTTATGTGGCAAAAAACCAACGCTGCACAAGCTGATACCTAAGTTCTGTTGATGTGTTTTCTGACCTCATTAGACAGAAACTATCCACCTCCCAAGTCAACGGTACATTTAAACGTGTATTCCCTATCTCTGCCTCTTTAGGATAATGGCGTACAAGGGTTACATGTGGAGAATAAGGGCGTTTATCAGCACGATACCCACAAGGTAATAGCAACTGTGTTAACTGTTGTACGCAATGTGTTAAAGCAGCAGGAGGATCATCGGGTGTTAAACATACTAAACGTGGCTTTTTCCATACTGTACACTGTGTAAGCTGTAAGGTGAAACCTGTCAGCCTTGCTAAAGGCTTTACAGCATCTATCACCCCTTCTACCTCTGAACTGGCTACATTACCAAGAAAAGCTAAAGTCATGTGCAGCAGTTCAGGCGCATGTTGTTTTCCTTCTATATTCTGTTGTTGTCCTGTCATATAAATCGCTTGGCGTAATGATTTAGGAGGATATAAGGCAAAAAATAAGCGTTCATGTGATAAAGAAGACATGTTTTATACACTATAATTAGATGAATAAATAAGGTTTATTATTGTAGATAACCACCTGATTGTTCGCGAAAAGTAATTAAATCATCAAACATTTTTAATAAGCTTAATAAATGGGTCTTATCAAACTCTGCATTTTTAAAACTCTCTTCTGCAAAAGCATGAATATTACTCTCTTGAGGTAAAGGAACTTCTTCAGCTAACAGTGTTTGCATTTTGGGTAAAAATAACCACTGTAACCACTGAGAAAAAGTTAAGGTATCATAACAAAAAGGTAATTGACTGCTTAGATCTTCTATAGAAGGGGGCACCGTATCCCACATCCCTTGCTGCTGCATTTCTGCTTGAATTTTAATTAATACGGTTGAAATTTGTTGGTAGTAACTGTTCATCTTTACTCCTTTATTAGATACTCTAGTTTTTAGTAATTGCCTGATATTGCCTAGTCAGCTTGCAGACAAAGTCTTTATAATTTCAATCATTCCACAGCCTATTGTATGACTGAATTAAATTCAGTGTTACTACATTGCTACAGCAGTATTACTCACAGAAAATAATGATAAAAAATCATTCATCCCATATTAAGCTGTTGATGATGAGTATAGTATGTTATATAAAATATAATAAATAAGAATATTTTTTCTTTGTTCCTATCCTATATCTTTAAATAAGGAGTCTTTTTATGATGAAAAAAATACCTTTTCATAGTCTCATCTTAGCTTGTGTCTTAGGGAGTTTATTAAGCTTTTCTAGCTTTGCAGAAACAGAGTCTTCGGCAAAACAAAAACAAGAAGCAAGCCAAAAACCTAAAAAACAGACTTTATCTAACTTAGATAAAGTGAAAAAGAAGTTACGCTGCAATGGCTGTAATTTAACTAAAGCTAATTTAGAAAATAGTAAATTAGCCAATGTAAAATTACGACGTGCTAAATTAGGTAAAGCTAACTTAAGAGGGGCTAATTTACGTGGTGCAGATTTACGTGGGGCTAATTTACGTGGTGCAGATTTACGTCGTGCCAACCTGCGCAGTGCAGTATTACAAGGGGCTAATTTAACAAATGCAGATTTACGTGGAGCTAATTTAAAAAATGCCAACTTGTATCATGCAAAAATAAAAGGAGCCAACTTTAAAAGCACACATACTAAAGGCTGCCAAGGCTGCCCTGACATAAAATAAGAAACCTATAAACTAATACTGCTTGTATTTCAGCCTATTTTTTCAAAAAATAATAAGATATTAAAAATAGTAAAATGAAAAAAGCCTCTAACTAAAGAGGCTTTTTTACATATCAAATCAAAAATAGAGGATAGATGTTAACCTAATTCAGTTAACATTGTTTCGGCTTTTTGCTTTTGCTCATCATCCCCTTCAGAAATGATTTCATTCAGGATTTGTTTAGCATTATCACTGTCATCCATATCAAGATACATTTTAGCTAAATCAAATTTTCCACTGACATCATCAACAGATGAGAAATCATCACCTAGATCTAAGCCTAAATCATCATTTTCTTCTGAATCATCAAGTTGACTGAGTAATTGGTCTAAATCACCATTATCACTACCCATGTCTAAATCTAAAGAGAGGTCATCACCAGAGCCACTGTCTAAGTCACCCAATAAATCATCATCAGAACCGCTATCTAAGCCACTTAATAAATCATCATCAGAGCCACTGTCTAAGCCACCTAATAAATCATCATCACCGCCAGCGTCTAGGTCTAAAGATAAGTCATCATCAGAGCCACTGTCTAAGCCACCTAATAAATCATCATCACCGCCAGCGTCTAGGTCTAAAGATAAGTCATCATCAGAGCCACTGTCTAAGTCACCTAATAAATCATCATCACCGCCAGCATCTAGATCTAAGGATAAGTCATCATCAGAGCCACTGTCTAAGCCACCTAATAAATCATCATCACCGCCAGTATCTAGGTCTAAGGATAAGTCATCATCAGAGCCGCTGTCTAAGCCACCTAATAAATCATCATCACCGCCAGCGTCTAGGTCTAAGGATAAGTCATCATCAGAGC
>Ga0193958_1000181_pt1 | contig 27896 bp, 26 predicted proteins | sample FB_1_MG_FD_140320 | JGI IMG/M metagenome (GOLD analysis project Ga0193958, IMG submission 140320) | Microbial mat bacterial communities from the Broadkill River, Lewes, Delaware, United States - FB_1_MG | ecosystem: Environmental > Aquatic > Freshwater > River > Microbial mats | place: USA... | reverse complement strand
TTTACTTTTATAACTTTTGTTAAATTTTTTGGCTCTTCTATACTCAAAAATTTTTCTCTTCTCTCAAGTATATGTTTATCTATTCTATCTTGCATAGAACTATCACCATAAGAGTTATCATATGTTGCTACATAATAAGGTTTTTGCTCTTTTGATAACTCTAATGCTTTTTTACTTCCTGCATTTGTTTTGCCTGATTTTTGTCCACCAAAATATAATACTTTCAACTACAATCCTAAAAAGTTTTTAATACCAGTAAACATGATCTGAGCAGAAAGTCCAGCTAAAAATAAACCAGTTATTTTAGAAATTATAAGTAATCCTTGCTTACCTACGATTTTTTCAATTATATTTGAGCTATAAAGCATTAACCCTATTACTAAAACTGCACAAATTAAAGCTAAACTACCCATTAACATAGAGGATGTATTATCAAAGTTCGCACCCATTACAAGTAAGATACCAATTGTTCCAGGGCCTATTGTTACAGGAATTGCTAAAGGAACAACAGCTAATTGTAAAATATCTTTATCCCCTACTTTTGAGGTATCCTTACTTCCTCGAACTAGTTCAACAGCTGATAAGAAAAGCAAAGCTCCAGCACCTATTCTAAAGGCATCTAAAGTAATACCAAATATATTAAAAATATGCTTCCCAAAAAACAGTAAAATCAAACTCATCACAATAACTGAAACTGTAACTTTTATAGCTAATGCTTTTCTATCGTGAGAAGATGAATCATGAGTAACTGTTAAAAAAACTGACAACACAAAAAAGGGTGTCATAATAAAAAACATTTTTAAAAATGTTGAAATAAATATTTCCATCTTCTTATCCTAAAAAACTTTCAATTTTTGATGTTAAATCTTTTTTACTAATTCCATTTATAGCAGCATAACACAATGCTCCTCCGCAACCCACACCTTCTTTTGCTTCACCTTGGTCATAAAGTTTAAGTGCAGGATGTGAAGATTCAGCAAAATCAAAATCACTAGCATAAGCATTTATAGAAAAATCCAGTTGTTCTAAAAGTGCTTTTATATTTGAGTTTTCATCTTTGTTTATCCATTTTGTTGTACATAAAGCTATATTTGAAGAATCAAGTTCTCCACCCATTACTCTTAATATTGAATTTATAGTTAGTAAAACTGCAGCCATTTGAGTTCCTCCAGCAAGAATTACTTTCAAGTTATTTGCTCTACTTCCAAGTATAAATCCAGCATTGAAAATAATCATATTATCACTTACATTACCTAGTTTTTCAAAAAGTTCCCCTTGTAAGTCTATATTTTCAAGTGCCTTCTTAATTGTTTCATTTTTTATGTCACTTGGATTATTTTTATATGAACTTGAAAAGTAATTTTCACAATCATATCCTAAAGCAAGAGCTGTTGCATTCGCTGTTGTAGTTCCAGATGGAACTGATTCTGCTAAAATTATATAATCACTAGTAGTTTGAAAAGATTGTCCAAAAGCTAAAGCTTTTTGAAAAACTTCCATTGCATCTATTTTTGCACCATTATCTATTCTATCACTTGCTTTCATATCAAAATTATGTACTTTAAAATAATCAAATTTAGGTAATGTTTCTAATCCTAAATCTAAAATTTCAATATTTTCAAATGATTTTAATTCATGAACTGCTCTGGTAATAAGTGCAGGAGTTGGAACGCCTTTTGGTGTTTGAGCAATATCTGGCATTGATCTAACTTGTTTTGTACATAAAAATTCAGCATCTAAAGTTGGAGTTAAATAAAGTTTTCCAGGGATTCCAGCTTGAGAAATATCAGGAATCTCACAAGTTTTAGTAACACTGGCACTTAAAAGAAATGAAGCTTTTTTGCCCCTTAAAAATTCAAGAAAGTCTACACTTCCTAAAATTGTTTCGAAGTTCATTTGAACCCTTTTTTATTATTTTTAAGAAGTATAACAAATCTTATATAAAGCCATAATTGTATATTTTTTATTAGGTAAATTTTCTCTGAATATTTAAAATATAACCCATTCCACCTTGAGAAATAATTGTATCAGAAGGTAGTTTTTTTCTTAATCTTTTTATTAATGCTCTAATATTCTCATTTGTTGTTAAATCACCTTCCCAAACATATTGCTCAATTTGTTCAAATGTAATGATTTTTTCTAAGTTTTTAGAAAATAGATTCAAAAGTAAAATCTCTTTTTTTGCTAATTTAACTTCCTCATTATGAGGATCAACTAATCTTTCTTTATCAATATCATAAATAAAACCTTCAAGTAAAGTAATATTATTTTGACTCTTCTTACAAAGTTTATCAAGCTTTAACTCTAATTCATAAATATAAAACGGTTTTTTAAGATACTCATCACAGCCTCTTAAATAAGCATCTTTTATTGTTTCAAGCTCCACATTTGCACTAATTATAATAGCAGGTGTTTTATCATCCATTACTCTAATCTCTTTTAGTAAAGTAAGACCATCAATTCCTGGAACATTTATATCTAAAATAAAACAATCATAACCATTGTAAATAGAGTCAAGTGCTTTCTTACCATCCTCAAACCAATCTACTTTATAATTTTTTTCTTCTAAAGCTTCAATTATCAAATTTGATAATCTTTTATTGTCTTCTAGTAATAAAATTTTCATACTATGTACTCACTTCATTTTCTAAATATATTAAAATATTTGCACCATCATCACATTTTACAGCTTCTATCTTACCATTCATTTTATCTTCGATTAGTAGTTTTACCATATATAAACCAAAACCATCTCCATTTTTTTTACTTGTGAAAAATGGCTCAAAGATTTTATCTAGATATTCATCTTTTATTCCAATTCCATTATCTTTGATACTAATAGATGTTTTATTGCTTTTTGAAGTTATATCTATGCTTATCAATCCATCAACTTCTTGGGTTTTTCTTCTTTTTAAAATACTATCTCTACAATTGTTTATAATACTTAAAATACATTGTTTAAACTCATTTGGATAACCATAAATTTTAATTTTTTTATTCTCTTCATAATTCACTTCAACTTTTATATAGTTATATTTTATATTATGTTCAACTACCCTTAGAAGTTCATCCATTGCTGAATTTATCTCAAATTCACTTTTTTCAAGGGAAGGTTTTATAAAACTTCTAAAATCATCAATTGTTTTTGTCATATAACCAACCTGAGTCATTATTTCATCTACAAACTCTTTACTATCTTCTTTTGTAAACTCTTTTTTACTTCTTTTATAAAGTAATTCTTGAGCTATAGTAGAAATTTCTATTAAAGGTGCTTTCCATTGGTGTGCAATTGAAGTCATCATCTCTCCAATCTCAGAAAGTTTTGACCTTTGAATTACAAATTGTTCCTCTTTTTTTCTTTGATTTTCTAGTCTTTTTATTTCTGTAATATCTGAAATTATCCCTACAACTCCAGCTTCTTCATTATTTTTGTTTAGATATTTTCTTCTTCTAATTAGCGCATCCATTTTTCTATGTTTAAAATTTAATGTTGTTTCAATCTCTTCTAAAAAGCCATTTTTATTATGAATAACTTCACAAACTTCTGGCATAACTTCTTTAATATTATGTCCTATAATATCTTCTCTTGGAATATTTAAAATTCTGCATAAAGAGTCATTACATCCTAAAATATTGTCCTCTTTACTTTTCCAGTAAACTGCACCTTTTATATTATTTAACAAAACACTATCAAGTTTTGTCTGCTCTACAAGTTTTATCTCTAATCTTATTCTTTTTGTAATATTTACAATCAATCCAATAATCAAAAGAATTAATAAAGGCATCAATAAAAATGCACTATCAATAAATTTCCTATTCTCTTCAAAAAAGCCTATTGGTTTATTTATGGTAGTAGCTAAAAAAGGTACTTTTAGATTATCTAAACTAAATTTTGCCAATACATCATAATCAAAATAATACTTAGAAATAGGTTTACTAATTGGTATTAAAGATGGTTCTTTACCTTCAAGAATTTCTACTGCTTTTTTTGCTGCTAAAACACCCTGTTCAATTGGATCAACAACAATTCCTCCAATAATACCTTCACCTAAATGTATTTTATTTAAAGCAAATACTGGATATTTTGAAGAGTTAAATAATATTCTTACTTTATTGTAAGGAATATATTTTTTATTTTTATCCCTATATAAACTTGTAAATAAAACTGCGCTATTTTTTGGCAATGAATTTATTTTTTCTAAGATTGTATCCATATCAATTTGATTATCAAAAATGATTTTAAAGTCATCTTTAAATTTTTTTGTAGCTTCTAAAATTTGAGATTTTATAGCTTGGGAAGAGAAAGAATCATCGCTTATTATATATAAACTATTTAAATCAACAATTGTATTTGAAATCAATTTAATATTTTTTTCTATCTCTTTATATTCAATAACACCTGTAATATTCTTTTTAAGATTTTCTGGGATTGTTTTTTCATCAAAATGTTCAAAGCCTGTAAAAACAATGGGTGAATTATTAAAAACATCATCATAGTTATTCAAAACAAAGTCATATGCATAATTATCAGCTGTGATTATCACCGAATATTTTCTATTTGAAAACTTCTTTTTATATAGAGATAAAAGATTATCAAAATACTCTTTAGTATCAATTTTTTTACTATCCATACATTCAATAGTTAATTCATACTGAGGATATTTGTCTAATATTTCACGAATACCATTTGTTATACTATCGCTCCATTTTAATCCATTATTATATGAGTGTAACAAAAGTATCTCTTTTGGAGAGTTTGCACAAAGATAAGATATAAAAAGTAAAAGTATTAGTAGAAGTTTCATTTAGTTCATTTCAAGATTTATTTTTGATATTTTATCAGAGTTTTTATTGAGAGTTTATTTATTAAAATTAAGAGGGAGGAGAGAATTCCCTCTTAATTGAACTTTTCTTATCATTTTATTTATATAAAAATCAAAGAACCAATAATTATGGCTGCAAGATAAAGAGCCCCAAATATTGCACCTAAAGCCCACCATCTTCCTTGTGAAATATATCCAGCACCATACCAAATAGGTGAAGGGCCAGTTGCATAAGGAGTAATAATTCCCATAACCCCTAAGCTACCTGCTAAAAGAATTGAGAATGGAATCAATTGCTCTGGTGTCATAAGTTTTACTGCAATTGCTAAGAATATTGGCATTAATGCAGTTGTATGTGCTGTCGTACTTGCAAAGAAATAATGCAGAACAAAGAACAACAGTAACATTGAAATAATCAAAGCAGTTGGAGTCATATTTACTAAATATGGCTCAGCTGTATTTCCAATCCAATCTAAAACACCTACTTTTTTAAGACCCGATGCCATTGCAACTAAAGAAGCAAACCAAATAAGAACATTAAATGCTGCTTTATTTGAAACAACATCATCCCAAGTAATAATATTTGCAAGAACCATTATACAAACAACTGCTATTGCTGCTGTTGTAGAGTGAATTCCAAATGTTTTACCAAATATCCAAAGAACTAAAGCAACTACAGCAAGTCCTGCCATAAGATACTCTTTTGCTGTTACAGCACCTAATTTTTTTAACTCTTCAGCAGCCCAAGCTGGAGCTTCTGGTGAACTTTTTTGTGTTGGTGGATATACAACATATACTAACCAAGGAGTTAATAAAAATAATGGAATCATAAGTGGTAACATAATACTTGCCCAAGCAGACCAAGAGATTACATTTCCAGTACCTTTATTAATTAAATCAACTGCAAGTAAATTTGGTGCAAGTGCAGTTAAAAACATAGAACTTGTAACACAAGTAATTGCAATTGCAACCCAAGAAATATATGAACCCAATTTTCTAGGGTCATTATCTGGTGTTGAATTAAAGATTAAAGGAATATTACTAGCTATTGGATAGATAGTTCCTGCACTTCTTGCTGTATTTGATGGCATAAATGGTGCTAAAATTAAATCTGAAAATGCAACCGCATAACCAAGACCAAGTGAGCTTTTTCCCATATATTTAATCATAATAAGTGAAATTCTTCTTCCAAGTCCAGTTTTTTTATATCCAAGAGCAAACATAAATGCTGCAAAGATAAGCCAAATTACTGTATTTGAAAATCCTGAAAGAGCCCATGAGATATTCGCTTTTGAGCTATCACCCATTAGACCTAAAACTGCTGTTAATGAAATTCCTACCATACCTATAAGTGCCGCTGGTACTGGCTCAATTACAAGCCCTACTACAACTGCAAAAAATATTGCTAGGAAATGCCATGCAGTAACACTCAAACCTTCTGGTGCTGGTAAAAACCAAAATATTACCAATACTGCAACGGGGATAATATATTTAACCGTTTGTGACATGATGTCTCCTTTTTTTGTTATATCAAATTATAGAACAATAAAAGGGATAAAAATGGGACTTTTTTAAAAATATAGAAGGGGAAATATTTCCCCTTTTTTAGAAGTGTTTATTTATAATTTCTAAGAAATCTTTAGGATTTTTATATCCTACAATTTTTGAAGCTTTTATTTCAGTATTGTTTTCATCCCAAAAAATTAATCCAGGAGGTCCAACTATTTCAAATCTTTTTTGTAAAGCTTTATCATCATCATTATTAGCTGTTACATCAGCTTGTAATAGAGTGAAGTTTTTTAATTTTGCAATTACTTGTTCATCTTTGAAAGTAATCTCTTCTAACTCTTTACAAGCAACACACCAATCAGCATAGAAGTCAAGCATAACTGGTTTAGATGAGTTTTTAATTGCTAATTCTAATTCTTCAATATTTTTAATTTTATTAAAGACTAGTTTATCTGAAGCAACAATACCTTTAGTAGATGTGAATTTTTCCAAAGGATTTAATGGGTTAGTTGCACCACTTATTGCACCAACAAATAAACTAACACCTAAAACAAAAATAGCAACAGTTAAAACTTGAGCTAAAATATGCTGGTAGATTTTTAAATAAATAGCTGTTCCTATTAATAATAATGCCCATAAATACATAATAACTGTTGCATCTAAAACTCTATCAAGAAGCCAAATAGCAACACCTAACATTACAATACCAAAGATTCTTGTGATACTTTCCATCCAACCACCTGGTTTTGGCATAAATTTCCCAGCACCAAGGCCAATTAGAAGTAAAGGAACACCCATACCTAAACTCATCACAAATAAAGCAGCACCACCAAGAAATGCGTCACCTGTTTGACCAATATAAACTAATGCTCCTGCAAGTGGTGGTGCTACACAAGGTCCTACAATTAAAGCAGATAAAAATCCCATAATTGCGATTCCTAAAATTCCTTGTTTCTCTTTCCCATCAGTTGTTTTATTTATTTTTGTTTGAATACTTTGTGGCAATTTAATCTCAAAATACCCAAACATAGAAAAGGCAAGTGCAACAAATATTGCAGCAAAAACGGTTAATACATAAGGGTTTTGAAGAGCAACTTGTAAGTTTGCACCAAATACACCTGCTATTACTCCTGCTATTGTGTAAGCCAAAGACATAGACAAAACATATACTAATGACAAAAAGAATCCCTTAGATGCTGTCATATCCTCTTTTTGTGAAGCACCAACAATAATAGAAGATAAAATAGGAATCATAGGAAATACACAAGGAGTAAGTGATAATAATAAACCAAAGCCAAAAAAAGTTGCTAAAACCAATAAAATGTTCCCATCTTTTAAGCTATTTGCAATAGTATCTGTCTCATTAATATTTTCACTAAGTACTTTATCTACAGCTTTTTCTTCACTTTTTTTATCAACTTTTGTTTGATTAGCCAAACTAATTGTTGTTTTTTCTCTCATTGGAGCATAACATAATCCTGCAGTTGAACATCCTTGAAATTGAACCTCTATTTCATATTCATTAGAATCTATTTTTGATTTTAATAATGAATGGGGAATATTTATATTCAAATTATCAAAATGGACTATAAATTCATGGTATTCAATTGCTTTTGGAAGATTTAGTTCTTTTGTAATGTCTATTTGTTGTGGTTTGATAATTTGTATTTTTAACTTATCATCATACAAATATATATCTTTCCCAAGCTCTAATTTAAAGTTTATACTATCTTCTTGTTTAGAAAAAGATGTTTTAAAAGCATCTTTAGGTTCTAAAAATTGTTGAATCTCTAATGAATAAGAGTATAAACCTATAAGAAGTAGTAATAATATTTTTTTCATATTTTTCCTAGTTTAGAAATTTTCTTTTGTACTTTCAAGTAATTCTTCAGGAGATAAAACCCCAACTTGTTCTTTTACCATTTTTCCATTTTTAAAATATAACAATGTCGGTAGTCTTGTAACTCCATACTTTTTAGCAAGATCCATTTGTTCATCAATATTTACTTTATAAATTTCAACTTCATCTGGTTTTGTTATATCAAAATCTTCTAAATTTTTTGCAAGTATTCTACAAGGAGGGCACCATACTGCATAAAAATCTATAATTGCATTTTTATCTTTTATTTTTGAATCAAAATTATTAACATTTAATTCTTCAAAAGCAAAAACAGAAACTATACTAAATAACATAATTAATAATACTTTTTTCATTATTTACCTTTTTATATTTTTGATATTATATTTAATCTTTGTAAAGAGTTTGTTTATATAAGTTTTATAAATTTATTTTTTATTTTATTTATAAGAATTTATTATAAATTTTATGTTAGTATTCTTCTTTTAAGTAAGGATTTTTAATGAATGAAGTAGTTGATTTACAACCAAGAATTGTTGAAAAAATGATTGATGATAATATAATAATGATTGATGTTAGAAGAGTTGATGAATGGCAAAGAACGGGAGTTATCAAAAATGCTAAATTGATGACATTTTTTGATGAATATGGAAATCATGATGTGAAAAATTGGATGATTGAGTTTGAAAACTTAGTAACATCAAAAGAACAAACATTTGTATTGATTTGTGCCCACGCAAACAGAACAAGAACTATAGGAAATTTTTTAATAGAACAAGGCTATAAAAATTGTGCCCATTTATTTGGTGGAATGGCTTTATGGCAACAGGAATTAAGAGAGACTATTCCTTATAATTAATAATTGTTTTTTTATTATATGATAGATTTTGTTGTGAGACATCCACAATAAAATCTTGAAGTAATAATTCTCTACCTATTAAAAGTGGATATTTCATTTTTACTCTATTTGCAAGTGATAATTCAAGCTCATATTTTTTATCAAAAATTATAATATCTGTTTTAATAAAATACCTTTTTTCAATCTCTCCATTCGAGCTTTTGACTTTTGAAACTCTGAAAATTGGCCTTATAAAAATCTGCTTATCTAACACTTTAAATTCAATTGTATTTTCATCTAATTGCTTTATACTTGTACAATAAAGTGAAGAAGTTGTAGCTCCTGTATCAATTCTAGCTTCTATATTTGATAAGTTTAGTGAAGGCAAATCAAATTTGTCAATTTGCCCTAAAATATCTTTAGAATATAAACTAATAATAGCTAAAAATATTAATATAAATATCTTCACTTATTCAATAATCTCTTCATTGTTTAATTCGTAAAATTCACTTTGTTCAATAGCATCTTCGTTAAAATACTCTATTTTATTTTCTGCTGTTTCTAAATCTTTTAATTTTGCAATATGAAATATAGCATCTCCTTCTTGAACAAGAGGAATTTCTGATTTACCAATAATTACACCATCAAAAGTAGCCTTAATTTCAAAACTTTGATCTCCCAAAGGTTCATCAATATAAGCAATTGTTTCATCTTTTTTAACTATGTCTCCAAGCGCTTTTATTGTTCTTAGCATTCCACTTTCATTTGATCTAATCCAATTACTGTATTTCGTAACTATAGGAGTTTTTAAAGCTTTCTTTCTTACTACTTTTGGAAGCATATCCATTTCTCTAAGAACATTTACTATTCCTTTTACTCCAATTCTAATTGAAGTCTCATCAAACCTTAGTGCTTCTCCTGCTTCATAAAGTAAAATAGGAACTCCACTTTCTTGTGCAACTGATCTTAAAGAACCATCTCTTAATTCAGAGTGTAAAACAACTGGAGCTTCAAAAGCTTTTGCTAGTTTAAATGTAAGCTCATTATCAATATTTGTTCTTACTTGTGGAAGATTAGACTTATGTATTGATGCAGTATGGAGATCAATTCCTAAATCACATTTACTTACAATTTCATCAAAAAATATTTTTGCAACTCTACTTGCAAGAGAGCCTTTAATACTTCCAGGGAAACATCTATTTAAATCTCTTCTATCAGGTAAATATCTTGATAAAGTCATAATTCCGTAAACATTAACAATAGGAACTAAAATTAATGTTCCTCTTAATCTATTTAAAATATTCAGTTTTCTAAATCGTCTAATTATTTCAATACCATTTAATTCATCTCCATGAATAGCTGCGCTTATAAAAATAGTTGGACCATCTTTTTTCCCTCTAAGTACTCTTATGGGAAGATTGGTAGGAGTGTTATAAAGTTTAGGTAATTCAAGATTTACAGTAGCCCTAACTCCCCTTGGAATTTCAACTCCACCTATTACTAATTTTGATCTAGGCATTTTTTAATTAAGCTCCAATATTATCTTTTTTGATTTTTCTTTTCTTTGGATTATTTTCACATCTAGGAGTTACATTCTTTTCTATATAATCCATAATTTTACCAGCAATATTTATATTCGTTGATTTTTCAATTCCTTCTAATCCTGGTGAAGAGTTTACTTCCATAACAAGAGGTCCTCTACTTGAAGGAATCATATCAACGCCACAAACACCAAGGCCCATAGCTTTTGCAGCAGCTAGAGCAGTTGCTTTTTCTTTTCTATTTAATTTATAAGAAGTTGCACTTCCACCTTGATGTAAGTTTGATCTAAAATCACCCTCAGCACCTTGTCTCTTCATGGCTCCAACAACTTCTCCACCAACAACTAGGGCTCTAATATCAGCACCACCTGCTTCTTCAATATACTCTTGAACAAGTAAGTTAACATCCATTCCATAAAATGCATCAAGAACTGATTTTGCAGCTTTTTCACTATCAACTAAAACAACACCTACACCTTGTGTTCCCTCTAGAATTTTAAGAACTAATGGAGCACCTCCACTTAATTCAATTACATCTTTAGCATTTGATTTATTTGACGCAAAAACTGTTTTTGGCATATCTACATCATTTTTTGACAATACTTGTAAACTTCTTAATTTATCTCTACTTCTTGCAATAGCTAAGTTACCAGACGTACTAAAAACTTCCATCATTTCAAAGTGTCTAACCATAGCAGTTCCATAAAAAGTTCTACTAGCTCCAATTCTAGGAATTATTGCATCAGGAGTTGGCAGTACTTGACCTAAATAATTAATTACAAGTTCACCTTTCATTATTTCAATAGTACATTTCAAATAATCAATAACTCTAACTTCCCAACCTTTTGCTTTTGCCTCATCCACTAATCTACTAGTTGAATAAAGCTCTTTATTTCTAGATAATATATAAACTCTCATGCTATAACCTCTTATATTTTCTTTGTTAGATATTCTTCTGACACATCAACCAAAAATCTATTTGCTAAAAACTTTCTACCTATTAACATTGGATATTTCATATCTGATCTATTTGTAAGTGAAATAATTGTTTTATATTTTTTACCAAAAAAAGAGATTGAAACTTTTATTGAAGGTCTTAGCTGAACAGTTCCATTGGAACTTTTAACTTTTTTTATTTTGTATACTGGTAATTTAATTTTTTTACCATGGTAAGCGGGATGAACTTCATCCAATAATTTAAAATGAACAAAATTTTCATCATCTATGAAAATATCATCACAGTGTAAAGCATTTGAATCTGCACCAGTATCAACTTTAGCATCCAGTTCAAATAGTTCTAAATCTATAATAGAGACTATTTCTCGTCTACCTACTATCTTCTTTTGTAACATAATCTTTCCTCATTTAAAGAAATATTATATCACAAAATTTTAGACAAATAATAACTATTCTAAAAATAAATTATTAGTAATTTATTTTTAGAAATTTATTACTTTTCTATCTGCATCTGTCCATGCTTTCATTCCATCTTTTAAATACAATCCGTTGATAAATTTTTTATCTTTTTTCAATTTATAAGATAATTGTTTTGCCTTTTCCCCATCACTTGAGATTAAGATAAAAAAACCATTTTTATCTTTTAATAATCTTATTAATGTATAAAGCCATTTTTGTTCGTTATTCTCTTTTTTTGTATCGTTGTAAGTTAATCTATATGAACCAGGAATAATACCAGTTTTTTTCCATTGGTACTCATCTCTAATATCTATTATTGTTGCACCATTTTGAAAATATGCTTCAACTTCATCAACTAAAAGTTCTTTTGATTGATTTGAATATAAGCTAACAATAGAAAGTAATATAATAATTAATTTTTTCATGATTTACCTTTTTATATATAATGTATATAATACATAAAAAAAGTTTCTAAAAAGTCACTAAGTTGTAAAAAAGAGAAGAAGCTAAAAAATAGCTTCTAGTTAAATTTATTTAATGCTATTTTTTTTATCTTCACTTGCTTTTTGTAAGATAGCAATTACATCATCTAAATTTTCGTATGGAATGTGTGATTTCCATTGTATATCTTGACCATTTAATGAAATACCAATACTTACGATATCTGAAGTATCTTTTCCATAAGGTTCAGTAACGTTTGAAACAGAAATTCTTCCTTTTTTTGTTCCAGCTAATGCTAATGTTCCTAATTCTGTTATTGTAGACATTTTGTATCCTTTTTATTTTTCTTGAATAATTTTACAAAAATAAACTTTTGTTTAATTAAAATTTATACTATCTCAGGACTTGGCTCACCTAAATGGAAACCTTGGAATTCATCTACACCCAATTCTAAAACAGTATTAAATACTTCTTGAGAGTGAATAAATTCTGCAATTACTTTGATATTTAATGCTTTTGTAAATTCAATAATTGATTTTACCATTTCATATGAGTTTTTATCCGTATTTATATTTTTAATTAAAGAACCATCAATTTTTATATAATTAGGTCTAATTTTTAAAATATGGGCAAAGTTTGAATAACCTGTACCAAAATCATCAATGGCAATTTGAATACCCTGATTTCTATATTTTAAAATAAATTCTTCCAATAAAGAGTAATCACTAATATAATCACTTTCTAAAATCTCAAATACAATTCTTTCTTTATTTTCACTACTTATTTTATCTAAATTTTTATCTAATGATTCATTAAATTCAACATCTAAAATATCTTTAAAACTCAAATTTATTGATATTTGAGATTCTGTTCTTGATAAATCAGCTAATGCTTTTGAAATTACTTGATTTGAAAGTTGTAAATATTGCTTTGTTTTAATAGCTACGTCAAAAAACTGATAAGGTAGTAAATATTTAGTCTCACCATTTTCATCTTTATCTTTTAATCTCATTAAAGTTTCATATTTAACAACTCTTTTTTCTCTATTAAAAATTGGCTGATAAAAAGGAATAACACTATTTTCTTCTATACAAGTCTTGATCTTTTCTCGCCAGTACATAGATTTTTTAATAACTTCTTTTGTATCAATTTCATTATTATAAACAAAAAATGGAAGATTATTTTTTTTAGCTTTCTTAAGAGCAATTCCTGCAGTTTTTAAAGGCTCTTCTTGAGCAATTGAAATACCTAATGTAACATTTATATAAATATCAATATCTAGCTCTTCAATATGAATAGGATTGTTTTTAAAAAGAACTGATAAGTCCGATATAAATTCATCATATCTTGAAAATCCCATCATTTTTTTATCTGCTAAACAAAAAACATTCCCATGAATTCTATGAACACTAACACTGTATTTTTTTGAAAATTCACTTAATATTTTTGCTGTTTCAATTAAAACAAGATTTCCTGTTGAAAAACCATAAAGTTCATTTATATCATCAAAAGCATCAATATCAATCAAGGCAATTGATACAAATTCATCATCCTTTATTTCGTCTTCTAAAGCATATCTATTTTTTAAATTTGTTAGTTCGTCATAGTAAAGTCTATTTCTAATCTCTTTTGTTTTAATTTGAACATGTTCTTCTAAAGTTTTTCTATTAGTTTCAACTTGATCAAGTAAAGTATTAAATTGACTAGCAAGAAAACCTATCTCATCTTTAGATTTAACTCCATGGTCAAACTCACTTGTCTCAACTTGTGCTTTTTGAACTTCTGAAAACATTTTATTAATAGGTGCTATTACTTTTACAGTAATAAAAATACCAATAATTGCTAATACAACAAATAAAAGCATAGAAATATTTAAAATAAGAGAATTAATTCCATCAACATAACTTGAAAAATCCTCTTTGTAAATGGAAGAGACTACATACCAATCTAAATTTTTATTATATTCAATCCATGAAATTTTTTTATAAGTATAATTATATGGATCATAAACTCTATTCCAATCATACTCTAATGGCTGTCTTGAATTATAGGCATTTTTAATTTCATCTAGTAAAAATGCATTATTTTTACTTGGCATTATTAGTTTTGAAATGTCTTGAGAATCAAATTCATGGCTTGGATCTATTATGACATTACCAGAACTATCAATGATATAGATATGTCCACTTTTTGCTAAAGTTACACTATTTAAAAGTAATTCTATTTCTTTTGTTAATTCGTTTTTATCTTTTAGTTCTCTTGATTTAGAACTTATTATTGATACAATTTTATTAAATTGGGCTCTTTCATTTTTTATTTCAGTATCACTTAAATATGTATTTACTTTTGGAGACAAAAAGAAAACAACAAAGAATAAGTACGCTAAAAGCGCGATTATAAGCATCCATCCAATTTTTAAAAATATTTTATTATTCACAGTTTTTCCCAATTCTTAATTTAAGATTTATTATAGCAAAAAATAATTATTTTTCAAAATTAATAAATTATTTACTTATTCCTATCTTTTGCCCAAATCTTACATTTTGATTTAATAACTCTTCTAAATCAATACTATCTTGTTCCCAAATCATGACAACAGTTGAACCCATTTTAAAGTAACCTAAACACTCACCTTTTGATATTTCAATATTATCATATTCATAAACTTTTAAATCTTTTGCATCAGTATTCGTTTCAACTCTATTTTCAAATTCAAATACCATTTGTCCTACATTTAAAGCACCTACAAAAACCATATAAAAGATTTTTCCATTATTTTCACACTCTAATATCACTCTTTCATTTTGAACAAAAAGTTCGAACTCTTTATTTAGATATTTTAAATTTACAGGATAAAGTTTGCCTGGAACATGAATAAGTTTTTGTAATTTAAAATCACAAGGAGCATGATATCTATGATAATCTTTTGGTGAAAGATAAAAATTCATAAAAGAGCCATTTTTAATTTTATCAAAGTTAGAACTACAGTTAAAAGTTAAAAGTTCTTCAACACTGTATTGCATCCCTTTTATTTGTAAAGCCGTGTCGTCTTTTAATTGTCCACACTCAGTAATCAAACTATCAGTTGGTGAAATAATTACATCAATACCTTCATCAATTTTTCTTGTAATGATTAATTCTCTTGTAAATAAGTCATTTAATGATTTATAGAATTTTGGATTTTTAAATTCACTCATATTTAAACCCATTAATTTTACGTATGAATTGTTTATGATTTTTTGAATAAAAGAAGGGAATTCTTTTTTAGCGAATTTTCCAAAATATTGAGAAATTAAATTTGTAATATGCATTATTTTCCTTTTTGCAATAATAAGTTTATTATTTTATCTTTATTTACTTCTTAAATTGCTTTAATAAAAAATTAGATACCCTACACTAATTAATTTATAAATTTTTCAAGGATATATTTAATGTATAAAATCGTAGTAGCCAACCAATGTGGTTGTTTTAAAAATAGTGATTTAAAAAATAATCTTACGTTTGAATCAAAAGATGATGCTTTATTAAAAGCAATTGAGATGAACAATATTATGAATAATGAATTTTGTAAAAAACATAAATTTGAAGTTCAAGAAATGTTCAATAATTTTGTAATTTCTTTTTATACAGATGCAAGAGATAATTGCTGTGGAAATGGTTGTTGTGATTAATCACAGCAACTTTTTTATTACTTTAAATCTACATTCCACAAGAATTATTAGATAAAGAGTGAACCTCTTTTAACCCACAACTTTTGCAAATATATTCAATTTCAGTTACCCCAGAACATCCATGATTTTTTAAAACTCTACTTGTTATTACTTCAGTCTTAAAAGTTGTATTTGTGTTTTTATCAAAAAAAGTTTTTGTTTCTTGTTTACAAACAGGACATTGTCCACTATTTAATTGAGATAATCTGTCTTTTTTATTTTTAAAATATAATAAAACAGAAAATATTGAGATTAAAAAAAGTATTAATAAAAATATTAAAGTTTGCATGAAGCAGAGATTTACTCTACTTCTGCATCGATAACATCGTCATCGTCTTTTTTCTTTTGTTGATTTGGTTGAGCTTGATCTCCACCTTCTTTTTTATACATAGCTTCTGCTAATTTATGAGATTTTTCAGTTAAAGTTTTAACTTTTTCTTCAATTTGCTCTTTAGTAGCATTTTCGTCTTTTAATAACTCTTCTAATTCAGCAGCTGAATCAACGATAGCTTTAGTTTCTTCTTCAGATACAACATCTGGATTTTCTTCTAAAGTTTTTTTAGTTGAATGTAATAAAGCATCTGCTTGGTTTCTAACTTCAATTACTTCTTTTTTCTTAGCATCTACATCTTTATTTGCTTCTGCTTCTTGTACCATTTTTTCGATTTCTTCATCAGATAATCCAGATGAACCAGAAATTGTAATTTTATTTTCTTTACCAGTACCTTTATCTTTAGCACTTACATTTAAAACACCATTTGCATCAATATCAAATGTTACTTCTATTTGAGGAACACCTCTTGGAGCTGCTGGGATATCTGATAATTCAAACATACCTAAAGATTTATTATCTTTAGCAAATTCTCTCTCCCCTTGACCTACATGAATAGAAACTGCAGGTTGGTTATCTTCAGCTGTTGAGAATACTTGAGATTTCTTAACAGGAATAGTTGTACCTTTTTCAATTAATCTTGTCATAACTCCACCAAGTGTTTCAATACCTAATGATAAAGGAGTTACGTCTAGTAATAATACATCTTTAACATCACCTTTTAATACACCAGCTTGAACAGCAGCACCAGCAGCAACAACTTCATCTGGATTAACACCTTTGTTTAAGTCTTTACCGAAAAATTCTCTTACTACTTTATTTGCTTTTGGTAATCTTGTAGATCCACCAACCATAATTACTTCTTGAATTTCATCTTTTGATAAATCAGCATCTTTAAGTGCAGTTTTAATGTGCTCTAAAGTTTCAGAAATTAAATTTTCAGTCATTGATTCAAATTTTGCTCTTGTTAAAGATTTAACTAAGTGAACAGGACCAGCTGACCCCATAGAGATAAATGGTAAGTTGATTTCTGTTGATTCAGCTGATGATAACTCTTTTTTAGCATTTTCAGCTGCATCTTTTAATCTTTGTAATGCCATTTTGTCATTTTTAATATCAAAACCATTTTCATCTTTAAACTCTTTTGCTAACCAATCAATAATTGCATTATCAAAGTCATCTCCACCAAGGAATGCATTTCCATCAGTTGAAAGTACTTCAAAAGTTCCATCACCAATTTCTAATACTGTAACGTCAAATGTTCCTCCACCTAAATCATAAACAAGAACTTTTTCTTCACCTTTTTTATCTAAACCATAAGCTAATGAAGCTGCAGTTGGCTCATTGATAATTCTTAATACATTAAGTCCTGCAATAGTACCTGCTTCTTGAGTTGCTTTTCTTTGTGCATCATTGAAGTATGCAGGAACTGTAATAACAGCATCAGTTACTGTTGTTCCTAAATATTCTTCAGCATCAGTTTTTAATTTTCCAAGAATTTTTGCAGAAATTTCTTGTGGTGTATAAACTTTTCCAGCAATCTCAACTGCTGCTGCACCATTTCTATTTACGATTTTATATCCAACTTTAGATTGTGCTTCTTGTGCATTTTTTTCATCCATCATTAAACCCATAATTCTTTTAATAGAATAAATAGTTTTTTCTGGATTTGTAATAGCTTGTCTTTTTGCTGGATCACCAACAAGTACTTCGCCTTTATCTGTAAATGCTACAATAGAAGGAGTTGTATTTTTACCTTCTTTATTAGGGATAACTTTTGCTTCCCCACCTTCATAAACTGCCATACAAGAGTTTGTTGTTCCTAAGTCAATTCCAATTACTTTACTCATTTTATATCCTTATCAAGTTTTATTTTTTTATTTAAATTTATATTTTCTCAAATCTTTTAGTTTATGGACATTTCGGTCAAAAGCTTAGTTAGCGATACTAACCATTGCAGGTCTTAAAAGTCTATCTTTTAACATATAGCCTTTTTGTAAAACCTGTACTATTTCGCCACTTTCTTTTTCTTCACTATCAACTTGCATAATTGCATTATGGAAGTTTGGATCAAATTCACCATCTGTTTCTACAATTGAAATATTATGTTTATCAAAAGCAGTGTAGAAGTTTTTAATTGTTAATTCAACACCCTCTTTTAATTTTGCAAGTAAATCTTCACTACTCAAATTACTAGCTGCTTCTTCTGCAGCTAAAGCCATTTCAAGTGTATCAATTGGTGATAATAAATCTTTTGCAAATTTTTCACTAGCATAATCAATTGCTGCGTATTTTTCTTTTTCTAATCTTTTTTTAATATTTTCAAAATCTGCATGAACTCTTAAATATTTATCTTCACTCTCTTTTAATTGTTGTTCAAGTTTAGCGATTTTATCTTCTAAAGTTTCTTCTTGCTCTACTACTTCTTCAGTTGTTTCACAAGTCTCTTCTTCTTTCAATTCTTCTTTTTTTTCTTCACTCACATTTATCTCCTAAATAGTTGTTATTCTTTCATAAAAATATTCATAATCTTTTGCTAATTCACCAACAACAAGCATTTTTACATCTTCATTATTGATTTTACAGAAATTACAAACTCCAATATAATTTGAAGGTAATAGATTTTCAAAATATAAGCCTTCTTTTAGTTCATCTAAAACTTGACCTTTTAAAAAACTATTTATTGTGTATTCATCAAAATCATAATTTAATGCAATACTCAAAAATTCTTTATAATTATAAATTTCAAAATCAGAATTTTGCAAAGTATGGTTTATAGATTCATAAACCTCGTAAGCACCAACATCCTTTGAAATCTTTAAAATATCTTTTAACTCTAAATCTATCATATCTCTTAAAAATCTATAAAGAGCATCTGAATACTTAACACTTATGGCAAATGATGAAAATTCTAAAATCATATATCTATTTTCAACATTTAATATATTTTTTAAAATATCAGATTTCTCTTTTTTAATAAAAACAGACAGCCCAATTTCTGATGCAAAATGTTGTAATGCTCTTAAATTAATACCATTAAGATTATAATTAAGTTTAGTACTCCAATACTGCTTTAAGGCTTCAGTTGTTGGAGTTCTACCACTGCTTATATGTTCTTGTGCAAGATAGCCTTCATCTCCTAACTTTTTAAAGTAACCTCTAATTGTTGCAGGAGAATATGTTATATCATACATAGATTTTAATTGAGTAGAACCAATTGGTTCTAAATGCTCAATATAAGCTCTAATAATAGACTGTAATAAAAACTCTTTTTTATCAATCATCATACAACCAACTTTTCATTTTTAGCACTCATTATCTTAAACTGCTAAAGAATTATAACCTATTGAGTGTATCTTTGTCAAGTATTGCTATGATTTTTTTTTAATATTTTTTAAATATTCTATGTACTTTACAAATAATATTTAGTATGATTGAGTATGTACTTAAAATTGATTGACTTAATAAATAAGTAAAACTAAATTACTCATTGTAACAAATAATGGTATTTTATTGTTTTTTTTTAAGTTAAATTAAATTTGAGGTATGCTAAATTGTAATTAATACATAATTTTAATGTAATTATATATAATTTATATGATTCATTAATTAAATAAAAAAGGAGATTTAATGAAAAAAATAGCTACAGCTACGTTAGTAGGTTTATTGTCAATTCCAGCATTTTCTGCTGAATTTATTACAATTGGTACTGGTGGAGTAACTGGTACATATTATCCAACAGGTGGAGCAATTTGTAGATTAGTTAATCAATACAAAAAAGAAACAAAGATTAGATGTTCTGTTGAATCAACTGGTGGTTCTGTTTATAATATTAATACAATTAAAAATGGTGAGTTAGATTTTGGTATCGCTCAATCAGATGTTGTATATCAAGCAAGTAAAGGTGAAGGAAAATTTGCAGGAAATGCAGTGCCTAAATTAAAATCAGTAATGGCTATTTATCCTGAATTACTAACATTAGTTACTAGAAAAGATGCAAATATTAATAAATTAATTGATGTAAAAGGTAAAAGAATCAATCTTGGAAATCCAGGAAGTGGAAATGAAGCAACTGCTTTAACACTATTTAGTGAAAGTGGAATTAAAAAAGAGGACTTAGCATTTGCTGGTGCACTAAAAGCTTCAGAAATGCCTGATGCATTAAGAGATAACAAAATTGATGGTTACTTTTATATGGTGGGACATCCAACTGCAAATATCAAAGATGCTTCAACTTCTGTTGATGTAAAAATAACTCCAATTGATGGAGCTAATGTTGATACATTAATTAAAAAATACCCATATTTTGCAAAAGCAGATGTTCCTGGTGGAATATACAAAGGAAATGATGAGCCAACTCCTACATTTGGAGTTAAAGCTGTTTTAGTTACAAGTGATGATGTAAGTGTAAATGCTGTTTATACAGTTGTTAAAGCAATTTTAGAAAACTTTGATGATTTTAAAAAATTGCACCCTGCATATAGCAATATTACAAAAAAATCTTTACTAGATGGCCTTTCTGCTCCTTTACATGAAGGTGCTAAAAAATACTTCCAAGAAGCTGGATTATTATAATCTTCCAAATATTCAAGAGCTTAAGCTCTTGAATTTCTACTTTTTATACCTCATTTAATAAAAAGTTAAATGAGGTATAAAAAATCATAAACATATTTTATTAAAGGATATATCATGGCAATTTATGAAGAAAAACCTCATAAGATTTCCGAACTTGAATCTGAAGAACTACATGAAACTGAAGCCATTCTAAATGAATTAGAAGGACAAAGGGTTTTTGGTTCACAACACTACGAATTTTGGCTTATTTCTACAATTGCACTTATTTGGTCTTTATTTCAATTATATATTGTAATTGAGCCAGTAAACTCAACAATTTCTAGGTCTGTTCACTTGTCTTTTGGTTTAGTTTTAGCATTTTTAATCTACCCAATGATGAGAAAACCTTACTTTCTATCAAAAATTAGATGGTTTGGATATACATTTGCAGGTATTGGTTTAGCTACAGCTTCTTATATTGCAATTTTTTACAATGAAATTTCATTAAGACCAGGAGATTATACATCAACTGATATTTTTGTTGCAGTTGTTGCTATTATTATATTACTAGAAGCAGGAAGAAGAGTTTTAGGATTAGCATTAAGTATCATTGCTATTATATTTTTAGCATACTCTTTCCTTGGCCCATATATGCCTGAATTAATAATTCATAAAGGTGCTAGCTTAAATAAACTTTCAGGTCATATGTTTTTAACAACAGAGGGGATTTTTGGTGTTCCACTTGGAGTTTCAGCAGGATTTGTATTTTTATTCGTACTTTTTGGTTCGCTTCTTGATAAAGCAGGAGCTGGTGAGTATTTTATTAATTTAGCTTATGCATTACTTGGAAAGTTTAGAGGAGGTCCAGCAAAAGCAGCAGTTGTTGCATCTGGATTTACAGGGATTATGAGTGGAAGCTCAATTGCAAATACAGTAACAACAGGAACATTTACAATTCCACTTATGAAAAAAACAGGATTTAGAGCAGAACAAGCAGGAGCTGTTGAAACTTCAGCTTCTACAATGGGTCAATTAATGCCTCCAATTATGGGAGCTGCTGCATTTATTATGGCAGAGTTTTTAGGAATGGCTTATAGTGATGTTGTAGTTGCAGCATTTATACCAGCTTTTGTTGCATATTTTGCATTAATTTACATAGTTCACTTAGAAGCATTGAAGCTTGGATTAAAAGGTATGAAGGCAGAAGATCTTCCTAAAAAATGGGAAACTTTTCTTCAAGGTATTCACTATTTAATTCCTATTTTCTTCTTACTTTATACTTTAATTGTATTAAGACAAAGTGCTGCAAGTGCTGCATTTAATGCTATTATGCTTTTAATGTTTTTAATGGTGGTACAACATCCATTTAGAGCTTTTTTGGCAAAAGAAAAAATTACCAAAGAAATAATACTAAGTGGTTTTGTTGATATTTTAGCAGGAATGATTAGCGGTGCTAAAAATATGGTTCCTATTGCAATTGCAACAGCACTTGCTGGTATTGTTGTTGGGACAATTACATTAACTGGACTTGGTCAAGTTTTACTTGATGTTGTAGAAACTTTAGCAGATGGAAATATCTTTGCTATATTAGCCTTAGCCGCTTTAATTTCTATTATTCTAGGAATGGGTTTACCAACAACTGCAAACTATATTGTTATGGCATCATTAACAGCTCCTGTTATTTTAACACTTGCTGCTGATAATGGATTTTTAGTTCCTGCAATTGCGGCACACTTATTTGTATTTTATTTTGGTATTTTAGCTGATGTTACACCTCCTGTAGGACTTGCTGCTTATGCAGCAGCGGGAATTGCAAAAGCAGATCCTATGAAAACTGGAGTTATTGGATTCATATACAATATAAGAACTGCTCTTTTACCATTTATGTTCTTCTTTAATCCAGAATTACTTTTGATTTCAGGGGTTGATGTGTCAAATCCATCTGATCCTCTTGGTTGGGTATGGATTACAAATCCTATAGATATAGCTGTGATTTTTATAACTGCATTAGCAGGAATGATTTCTTTTTCATGTGCAACAATGGGATATTTTGTAACTAAGACAAATTTATTTGAAAGATTAACATTTTTAATTCCTGTTCCATTTATGTTTTTACCAAGAATAATGGAAACATACTTGCATTTACCAGATCATTATGTTTCGTATGTGATTGGATTTGTTATTATTGCTGCATTATATATTATGCAAAAAGCGAGAATAAGAGGAGAAAAACTTTCTCCCTCTGAGGTTGAGATTTAAATAAAAGAGGTAATCCTCTTTTATTTATTTAATACTTTCTCAATAATATATCCATAACCTTTATGAGAAATTATAAAGTCATCATCTTTTATTTTATCTTTTATTCTTTTCATAACAGTTCTAAATGAGGAATCATTTGTATTTACATCATTCCAAACACTCTGCTTAAATTTTTCAATTGGAATTAGTTCACCAAGATTTTTTATTAGTACATCTAATATCTCCGACTCTTTTTTTGATAATTTTACAATAATCCCATTTTGATAAAGTTTGTCATTTGATAAATCATAAGTATAAGTATTATTTAATTGAAGTAATGATTTTTCTTCTATAACTGGATTTTTTTCTTTAAGAACTTCATCTTTTGCTTTTTGAAGTATTTCCATCATATTATCAATATTTAGTGGTTTTACAAAATATCCTAAAACTCTAAGATTAATAAGTTTTAATAAATCTTCTTCATTTTTATGAGCACTTACAATTATAAATCTTTGATTTGGAATCAACTTTAATATTTCATCAATCATTTGCATACCATTTACATTTGGCATATTTAAATCAGTAAAAACTAAATCAAATTCTAAATCATTATTAAAATCTTCTTTTATAATAGATAAACCTTCTTGTCCATCACTTGCAAGAACTACCTCATCAAAAATAGTGTTAAGATAGAAAGCTAAAGTTTTTCTAGCAACGGCTTCATCTTCCACTAATAAAACTCTTGTTATACAATTTTGCATTTTATTCTCTCATCATGTAATATATTTGATTATATCAAAAACTTAATTAACCCTATAAGCTAATAATAAATTCAACGCCATCATCTTTATTTACAACCTCAATCTTCCCATTCATATTCTTTTCAATGATAACTTTTGTCATATACAAACCTATCCCTGTTCCTTGATTTTCAAATTTAGTTGTAAAGTATGGTTCAAAAATCTTCTCAATTATATTTTCATCTATATTTCCACAATTATTGAAAATAGAAATTTTATTAACCTCTTGTTCTTCTTTTATTTCTATTATAATTTTTGCATCAAAATTACTATTTTGACTTTTTACTATCTTTGCATCAATTGCATTATTAAGTATATTTACAATTACTTGTTCAAACTCATTTTCATAATTATCAATTTCTATTTCATCCCCTAAAATTTCTAATTTCATTGAATTTTTTTCAAGAGAACTTGCTACTATTTTAGAGCTTTGAATTATTGATTTTTTAAGATTAAATTTCATCTTCTCTTTTGTTGGCATATAAAAATTTCTAAAATCATCAATTGTTTGTGACATATAATTTATTTGGAATTTTATATCTTGTACTGATTCATCGATTTCTTCTTTTGAAATTTGTCCATAAGAATCCCTAATAAAATGTATTAGTAAATTTATATTATTAAGAGGTTGTCTCCACTGATGAGCTATATTTCCAAGCATTTCTCCCATCGAAGCCAATTTATTTTGTTGAACCAGAATTCTATCTTTCTCTAAATTTTTTTCTAACTCTTCTTTTACTTTTTGTTTTAATTCTTCTTCATTTGTTTTAATCTTAGTAATATCATTTAAATATCCATAAAGACCAATTACTTTGCCATAATCATCTTTTATTAAAATAGTTCTATTGTATACCCATTTTATTTTATTTTGTTTATCAGTAACCCTATGTATATTAGTAAAAGAATTTTGATTTGATAATATAGTTTTTTCAATAGATTTTTTTAAATGATTTATATCATCTTTATAAACAAAATCAAAATAAGCAATCTTTCCCTCTTCAAAATCATTTGATTCATAACCGTAAGCATTAATACTTTTAGATACAAAATCTACACTCAGATTTTCATCATTTTTCCATCTAAAAATTACAATTCTCCCAAACTCAGTTAAAAGTTCAACATCTCTTAGCTCTTTTGTTAGTTTCATCCTTTTATCAATATTCATTGACATCATTAACATTCTATTTGAATTAAACTCTTTCCCTCTCACTAATAACCATTTATAATTTCCAAGTTTATCTTTTAATCTATATTCACAAGTAAAATGTTCACTTTTTTTATCAATATGATTTTGATATTCCTGTAGAACTTTTTCTTTATCATCTTCATGAATCAGATTTAACCATTCATAAAAATTTTGTATTTCATTTCTTTTGTAGCCAAACATATCTAACCATTTATTTGAAAAGAAAATATCCTTTGTTTCTAAATTCATATCCCACAAACCATCATTTGAAGCAATAATTGCTAATTCATATCTTTCTTTCCATTTTTTAAATAAAAGATTTTTTCTTTCTAATCTTTTGTTATATCTATTAAAAATTGTATTTAAAAATCTTCCAAATAAATTTGAAGAACCAATAAGAAGTAAGGCTATGAAAATAACAAGTAGATATCCCATAATTATTTTAGTTTGAAATTCATCTTTTATTTTTTTGATATTTTCTTTTAAAGATATTGTTTTGATATATATCTTATATTGATATTTTGGAAAAGCGTAAGAGAATACATTCTCCTCTACATTCTCTTCAAAATCACTAAGTTTTGTTAATTTTTTTAATTTACCTTTTCCATTATAATTAAAAATAGTTTTCTCATTTAAATCATAAAAATAGAAATATGCATTATTTAGACTTTTACTTTTTGCAACAATTGAGTCTAAAATAGCTTTTTTTGTTAAAACTTTCATATCGTCAATTTTTGAAAAAGCACCTAAAAACCATTGAGGGTAATCAAGACTTTTTAAATAACTTAATTGAATATTTCTTTTTTGATTATCTGTTGTGTACATTAGATTATTATCTCCAATGTATTGAATATTTCTTAATAAGAATTTTTTAAATTTTTCTGTTTGATTAGAAGAGTTTGTAAGTTTTATTAAATTATCTACTATTTTATCACCATAAATAATATCATAATTTTTAGTATCAAAAATTAAAAAATCAATATCTTCACTATTCTCAATACTTTTTAGATGCTCTTTTAGCATCAATAAGTCTAACTCATCATATTTAATATTTTTTGCTTTTACAAAACCTATTACTTCATAAATATAATTACTTAAATCATTTTCAATGTCATCAAAATTTGCGCTTGTATTATATTTGATATTTCCAATATATGTTTTTAAAGCATCTTTTTTATAGAAATTTTCACTTTGAACCAAAATATCAATTCTATTTTTTTCTTGATAAGTAAAAAAGAAATAAATTACAATAAAAGCTATAATTGAAAGGAAAAAAATAAATATTAAAGGTGTAAAAACAATTTGATTTTTAATATCAGACAGAGTATAAAATTTTTTTTTATTAAAAATCATATAAAACCTTTAGTATTTTATTTTTGCTAAGTAAAGCCCATTTGCCTTTGCAGGGAGTTTAAAAATATGTTTTTTTAAACTCAATTGATTTTTTAAATCTTCAATTGTTAGTTTACCATCATTTATTGCTAATAAGAAACCTACCATTAGTCTAATTTGTGATCGTAAATATGAATTTGCAGTAAATCTAAATACATAAATATCTTTATATTTATAAAAACTTGTGTCAAATATTTCTCTTATTGTAATATCCTTATCACTTCCAGTTTTATGAAAATATTTAAAATCATAAACTCCAATAAACTCTTTAATAGCCTCTTTTAAAATCTCTTCATTTATATTTTTTACGTAAGTAATAAACTTATCATTAAAAGGTGTTGTAGGTTTTGAAGTTATTAAATATCTATAGACTCTACTTTTAGCATGAAACCTTGAATGAAATTCATCATTTACTTGAGATATTTTTCTTATCTTTACTGATGGATCCAAATGAGTATTTAAAATCTCTTTAAATCTTTCAAAATTATTCCAGTGCTCTGGAATTTGACAATTAAAAACTTGTCCTGTAGCATGAACTTCTTTATCTGTTCTACCACTTAGTACGATTTTAGTGTCAATATTTAGTCTTTTAAATACCCTTAGAAGTTCATCCTCAACTGTTCTAACTCTTGGTTGCTTTTGACTTCCTTTATATATACTTCCATCATAAGAGATAACAAACTTTAAATTCATAATTAGATTTAGTACTCTTTTTTTATAGTTCTATTATATAAAGTGTATGTTCCTACCAACCAAAGTACTGGAATTATATAAAGAGCATGTAATAAAATCTTATCACCAATTGCTTTTATTAAAACATAATATAAAACTACAGCAGTTAAGGAATACCAAACAGCCCTATTTTTCTCATACCTTGGATTAAAATATCCAAAAGTAATAACCAAGAATAAAGATAATAAAGGGAACAATGAAGTTAAAATATAAAATGTTAAGTCATCTATATCCCAACCTTTTTTAATGTTGTTTTTCCAAAATTCATAACTTGTTGTAAAAATTCCAAGTTTACTATTTGCAATGGAATCATTAATATGCATAGTTTTAAATTCAATTTGATTGAACTCTTTTTCTTCAATAAAAAATGCTTTTCCATTATTTAGTTTAAAACTTAATTCACCTTTTTCATTATCTAAAACAGCTGTTTTAGACAAGATAAATTGATCTTTGTTCTCTTGCGTTTTGAAAAGCTTAATTTCATTATAAAGTTTATCTTCTTTACTATCAATATATATTAACCAATC
>Ga0193958_1000179_pt1 | contig 28054 bp, 41 predicted proteins | sample FB_1_MG_FD_140320 | JGI IMG/M metagenome (GOLD analysis project Ga0193958, IMG submission 140320) | Microbial mat bacterial communities from the Broadkill River, Lewes, Delaware, United States - FB_1_MG | ecosystem: Environmental > Aquatic > Freshwater > River > Microbial mats | place: USA... | reverse complement strand
CTATTATTGATTGTTTGTCAAAGTTAAAGTATTTTACAATAACATCCAAACATTTACTATAATAATCTTCAAATTTTTCTTCATTCATCTTTGAAAATGAAATACTATCAGCTTCATATATCTTTTCTCCTTTGAGATTTTGTCTTAATGTATAGAATCCAGCCTCAATAGTTAAATCATTTCTTAGGTGGTCTATATTGTTATATCTCTCTTGATTTTGATATATCATGTTAAGTAATGCAAAGAACTTTTTATGAAATTGATAGTTTCTAGGTTTCTTAATTTCACATTGTAAAAGGTCACCTACTTTAATACGCTTCATCTTATCATAGTCAGTATCATAAGCGACCTTAAACGTGTTATTAAATTGTTTTACTATTGTAAATTTCATTTGTCTAATTGCATATAATCTATATTAGCTTCAATTTGCTTTCTTTTATCACGTGCTAACTTTTCTAATTCATCAGCCTCTTGCCATTCCTCATTAGCTTTGTAGAATTTACGCATATTATTATCATATACAGATATCTTATAAAGACCTTTAAAGTCTTTTAGTTCGTCGTATAAGTCAGTAGGCATAATACAAACTGCTCTTAAATCTTCTATGTAATCTTTAGACCTTTTCACAATCAAATGTTTTAATTAATAAATCTATTTTTCATTTACTTTTCCAATTAAATCTAAGTTTACCATTAGTATCTTTAACTGCTAATTTAGATAATTTACCATCTTCAAATTCAGAACCCCAAACCCAATCTCTTAATTTTAAATTAAATGTTGCTTTAGGCTTACCATTTTCATCTAAATACCATTCGCCATCATTCTTGTATTTTCCTTTATCATCTTTAGTGCATTGAGCTAATTTAATAGATATAATAGGATAGTCGTATAATTCAATACCTATACCCCAATTAAAACAAGATCGTTTAAAACTATCACTTGCTAATCCTTTAGCAGCTTCAGCCATCGATTCAGTTCCAGTATCTTCTTTTGATACCCAATGTTTATTTTTATCATCCCAAATAGAAACAATACAATTTTTATTATCTCTAGTATGCTCTCTCTTCCATCCTAATTGACCACATACATCATTAAGTCTATTTATATCAACCCTAGCGTCCTTATAAGCTAATATGGTAGCGTAACCACCCTTATTAATACTTTGTACTCTAAAATCAATATCTTTGATTTCTAACGGTTCTTTTAATTTCTTTAAATCCATGTGTTTAATAATTGGTTATTAATTTGTTCTACGTATAATTCCTCGACTTCTAAATCAATATCAGGTGTTACTAATGCACATTCTGATATTAACTTATCACATTCATCTAAACTAATTAAGTCTAGCCTAATGATATTATCGTTATTATCTAATTTTATAATTCCAGTGTCTAATTTAATTGTTTTCATAATTAATAGTTTATATGGCTTAATATTTCTTCATCTGTTATATACTCTTCATAAGCACCTCCACTTTCATCAAATATATGGAACACTCCAACGGTTAAATAGTTATCTCCTACATTACCGTAGTTATCACATTCTAAATACTCAATTAATTCTAACTCTATTAAGTAATTCTCAGTTTCAATCTTAAATAAATGTGAGTCCGTTGAATTACTATCAGGTATAAGGTCATGCTCAAACATTGAAGGGTGAACATCTAAATTAATGATTCCGTTTAATACTTCTTGTTTCATAATTATATCATCCATGATTTAGGGTTAATACATGAATCTATTACTATGTATAAACCAATTAATAAAATCGTTCCTACTATTAAATTTCTGATTATTCTTTCTGTACGTGTCATGATATATTGTTTTTAATTATACCGCTAAGATATAAATAATAATTCATTCTACCAAATAAAAATGTAAAATAAAAAATAAATACGATTTTTCTTGCATGGTATTATTTAATTTTGTATATTCGCGTACATGTTAGATAAAGTATGCAAATATCATGATGACTGGATTAGAATAGCTTATAACTTTCTAAATAATAAACAAGACTCTGAAGATATAGTACAGGATATGTATATAAAATTACATAAGCTTAATATTGATCTTTATAATAAAAAATACGGTGATGAAATTAATAAAGGTTACTTCTATACTGTTATAAGAAATTTATCTTTAGACTTTATAAAAAAGAAATCTGTAAACTATCATATTGATATAGATCAAATACAATTAGAAGAAATTGATAACTGTGATAAAGAAGAGTGTTTTGATAATTTGTTTAAGTTGATTAATAAAGAAGTGGAAACCTGGAGTTACTATGATAGAACGCTATTTGAAGTATATATGTACTCTGGGTTGTCATTTCGAGATATGGCTTATGGGTCAACTAAACAGCCTAGACTAATATCTAATACGAAAGCTTTAAGTTTACAATCAGTAGTTGAGGGCAATGGAATTAGTGTTAGCTCAATGTTCAATACGATAAAAAAATGCAAAAATAAACTTAAAGAAAAGTTTGGAGAAGATTTTGAAGATTATTTAAATAGTGATTACGATAAAATATAATTATGACAAAAAAGAAAATAGATAAACGTACTAAAGAGTACAAAGAAAGTGTTAAGAAGTCTGAAGGACTAGGAGATACTATTGAAAAGATAACTGAAGCTACTGGAATTAAAAAAGCTGTTGAGTGGTTATCTAATGGTAAAGACTGTGGATGTGATAAAAGAAAAGCTAAACTAAACCAAATGTTTAGATATAAACCTAATTGTATGGTAGAGTCTGAGTACACTTGGTTTACTGATTACCTTAAACGACATGATAAAAATAAATACTCTAAGCCTGATGTATTTGAATTAGTTAGATTGTATAGAAGATTATTTAGAATTACACCTAAGATATGCGCTAACTGTAATAGCGGTGTTAAAGCTATGCAAAACGTAGTTAGCGATATTAAAAAGTTATATGAAACTTATACGTTGTAACAATGAACTAAGTTTTTAGTTATATTATTGAATAAACAAGTTTTTTCAAGATATGGCACATGGAGGATCAAGACCAGGCGCAGGTCGTAAAAGTAAAGCAGACGAATTAAAACTAATAGAGAGGTTAGATAATATTATTGATGGTGATAATGCTATTAATAAATTAAACGACCTTATTAGTGATGGTAATTTTAATGCTATAAAACTATATTTAGAATATAGATATGGTAAACCAAAAGAAAGTTTAGATGTGACTTCTGATGGTGAAACTTTAAGTTTTAATGAGTTGTTGAATTTTGGTAAAACTAAATGAGAAGTACAAAAGAATAGGGAATGAATCTAAATTTACTATTGTAACAGGGGGTAGAGGTAGTGGTAAATCATTTGCTATAACATATTTAATTAACCTATTATCGTATGAGGTTGGTCACACTATACTATATACTAGATATACGTTGAGATCCGCTTCAATTTCTATTATACCTGAGTTCTTAGAAAAGATAGAACTGATGAATAAAATAAATGATTTCATTATAACTAAGGATGAGATTATAAATAAGATATCAGGTAGTAGAATATTGTTTAGGGGTATTAAAACATCTTCAGGAGATCAAACAGCGAACTTAAAATCAATAACAGGTTTATCTACATGGGTGTTAGATGAGGCTGAAGAGTTAGTTGATGAAGATAAATTTGATACTATTAATTTATCAGTTAGACAAAAGGGTGTTCAAAATAGAGTTATATTGTTAATGAACCCAACAACAAAAGAACATTGGATATATAAAAAGTTCTTTGAAGATATGGGTGTAGAGGCAGGGGTTAATACAACTAAAGAAGATGTTAATTATATACATACAACATATTTAGATAATATAGATAATCTTTCTAAAAGTTATATAAGAGATGTTGAAAGAATAAAACGTGTAAACCCATCTAAATATAAACACAAGGTTATGGGTGGTTGGTTAGATAAAGCTGAGGGTGTTGTATTTGATAACTGGGAGTATGGTGTATTCAATCCTGATAAATTACAGACTTCTTGTGGTATGGATTTTGGGTTTAGTGTTGATCCTGATACATTAACAGAGGTAGCTATTGATAAAGCTAAGAAGAAGATATACTTAAAAGAACACATATATAATAAAGGTTTAAGAGTTGATGATTTAGCAAAAATGATATTAGAAAAGGTTGGTGATAAATTAATTATATCTGAGGTTGATCCAAGATTAGTAGCTGACTTAAAACATAGAGGTTGCAATATTAAGCAGCATAAGAAAGGGTTAATAGAAACTGGTATAACATTAATGCAAGATTATCAATTGATAGTATCACCAGAATCAACTAATATAGGTAAAGAATTAAATAACCATGTGTATGCTGACAAAGGAAGTAAGTTATATGTAGATGATTGGAATCACTCAATAGATGGTGCAAGATATAATATAGAACATCACCTTAGAAATCCTAACGCTGGAGCGTATAATGTTTATTAGTTACAAACAAACAAAATTATAGTTATATTATTATGAAGGTTAAATTAAAAATACCAACTGATTTAAGCGAGATAAAGCTAAAAGACTATCAGAAGTATATGAGTATAGTCGAAGTTAATGAAGATGCTACAGAGTTTTTAAACTTAAAAGCTGTTGAAATATTTTGTGATGTAAAGATTAAAGATGTTAATAGTATTAAGGTATCTGATTTTAATGAAGTAGTAGGAGTAATAGATAAAGCTTTTAAGCAAACACAAAAATTTAAACAAAGGTTTACTTATCAGAATATAGAGTATGGTTTTATACCTAACCTAGAAGATATGAGTATAGGAGAGTTTATAGATTTACAAAACTATCTAACAGACTCATCAGATTTACATAGAGCTATGGCGGTTATGTATAGACCTATAACACATAAAACTAAAGATATGTATCTAATAGAAGATTATGAGAGTTCTGAAAAGTACTGTGATATAATGAAAGAAGTTTCTTTAGATATAGCTATGGGTGCTCAGGTTTTTTTTTACAATTTAGGGAGCGAACTATTAACTCATACCCTAGCTTATTTGGAGAAGGAAGTACAGACGAATACACAAGCGAAGCAGCTTTTGGAAGAAAATGGGGTTGGTATCAAAGCATTTACGCAATTGCTGGAGGACAACTTGATAAGTTTGAAAACGTCACTAAACTAGGATTACATAAGTGTCTAACATGGTTAGAGTTTGAGAAAGAAAAGAACGAATTAGAAGCTAAAAGAATTAAAAAATGATAGCATATTACGAAGTAACTAAATCAATATACGAGCATTTAATAGCTGATAATGATGTCAACACTGTTAAGATAGGTGTAGAACAGATTAATGATGTAGATATGAATAAGCAAGAGATATACCCATTATCTCACATATTTATATCTGGTGCTGAATTTGTTACTGGAGTTGTTAGATTTACTATTACTGTGTCTGTTATTGATATGGTAGATATTAACAAAAAGAATCTAAGAGAAGAGAATGAAATTTGGAAAGGAATAGACAACGAACAAGATGTTTTAAACTCTACATTGGCAGTAATAGAAAACTTAGATAAGTCTTTACGCAGTGGATTGTTACAAGATAATGATTGGGAGCTACAAGGTACTACATCGGCTGTAAGAGTTCGAGATACATTCCCTAATCTTGCAATAGGTTGGAGTGTAGATTTTACAATAGACGTGCCTAATACAATTCAGAATTGTGGATAGTAATGTTAAAATAGTATTAGATGAGTTTGGTGAACGTGTTACTAAGTTAGCAAAGATTAATGTAGGTGCTACAAGAACTGTAAACGGTAAGCGAAGAAAGATTGATAATAGTGGTAAGTTAAGAAACTCAATTAAATATAATGCTAGTGTTAGTAAATCTGGTAAGTCTTTTCAGTTTGATATATCAATGGAGGATTATGGTGAGAATGTTGATAGAGGTAGAAAACCAGGCAAAGGTATTCCTGTTAATGAATTATTGAAATGGATAAAAAGCAAACCTATACGTTTAAGAGATGCAAGAACAAATTCTTTCATAAAACAAACAGAATCAAAAATCAACAGTTTAGCGTTTTTAATAAACAGAAAGATAAAAGAGAAAGGGATAGCGGCAACTAATTTTTTAAGCGATCCTTTTAGTAAAGAGTTTAAGAATTTACCAGATGATATTATTGAAGCATTTGGTCTAGATGTAGAAACCTTTATAGAGTTTAGTTTAGATGAATTAAATACAGATAGTAAATAATGGCAACATATCAAGGTAAAATATTAACAAGGTCACCGTTTTATATAACGGCTGCTGGTATTGGAGTTTTAGAAAAAGCAGAGTTAGGTGTTTTTATATGGAGTGGTTCTAGTGCTGGTAAACCTGCATCTGCAACATATACTATAACTAAAAACGCTTTAACAGATACAACTAGTAATATTATATTTGAGGTTAGCGAGTTAATAAGAGATTTTTATAATCACAATAGAGATGCATACACAGATTTATTAAGTTCTTTTGATGATGTTTTATGGGTTGAAACTGATTTGACAATGACTCCTGTAACTGGAGATCCTTTAATAGTTAATGATATTTATTTAGCTGTTGATGGGTATGGTTATTTTGAAGAAGGTGCAAATCCAAAAGGAACTAATATAATAGTTGATGAGTTAAATATATTAGATGGAGAGCCAAAATTACTCCCTGTATTTGCTAATTCAGATGGTATTGATACTGTTGAATGGTTGAAGGATAGTGTTGTTATAGATACGGATGATTTAACTACTCCAGTAGCTTCTTTATTTTCTTATGATAAGATACAATATTTAACTAATACAAGTGATGTTGATGAGATTAAACTATATAAAAGTGCGGTATTACAAAACACTATAAGTATTAATATATTAGATGAGTGTAAATATACACCTAGAGAGGTTAAGTTTTATGATGCTAATGGTGCTTTACAAAGAATCTTTATGTTTAAGAAATCAATTGAATCATTAAGTACTAAAAGAGATAAGTATAACGCTATAATAGGTGATGTTGAGTTTAATAACTATACTTACAACACTAAACAACATCAATTTAAAAACTACAATGTAACAGGGCAAAGAGATATAACACTTAACACTGGATATATAAAAGAAAAGCATAATAAGGTCATGCAACAATTAATACTTAGTGAGTTAGTTTGGGTAGATGATAAACCTGTTAATATTAAAACAAATGATATAACATATCAAACAAGAGTTAATGATAAACTTATAAACTATACTATTAGTTTTGACTATGCTAACAATGTAATTAATAATATTTATTAATGTATAATGTACAGATATATATAGAAGGGCAAAGATTAGAACTGTTTGAAGATGAAACAATATCTTTAAGTAGTTCTGTGCAGAATATAAAAGATATTAGTAAGGTGTTCACTGACTTTACACAATCTTTTAATATACCAGCTTCAGTAGTTAACAATAAGATATTTCAACACTGGTATAACTCAGATATAATAGATGGTTTTAATGCTAAGACTAGAAAGACTGCTAATATAGAATTAAACTATACACCGTTTAAAGAGGGTGTTATACAGCTAGAAGGCGCTAAGTTAAAGAATGGTAAACCTATATCTTATAATATTACTTTCTTTGGTAACTTAGTTAACTTGTCTGATTTGTTTGGTGATGATAAATTAGATGTATTACCTTTAACTGCTTATGACCACGACTATACAAGCGCTAATGTAAAGGATGGTATTACTACTGGTTTATTCGGTGGTAATATTATATATCCTTTAATTAGTTCTGAGCGTAATTGGCGATGGGATGCTAAAGGTACAGATGCAGAGCCTGACGATATAAGAAATACATTTTTACAAGTTAATAACGGTATTAGTTATTTAGAGCTTAAACCAGCAATAAAAGTAAATAGGATTATAGAATCTATAGAAACACATTACGGTATAACTTTTTCAGATAATTTTTTTAATAATAGTAATCATACAGAAGATTTATTTTTATGGTTAAATAAAAATAAGGGTGATATAAATCCTTTTTCAGAAGAATTAAAAATATTTGAAAATGTAGATTATAAAATAGATGGTAATATATTTACAATACTTATGTTACCAGAGATTGGATTTGAAGATGTTGAATATAAAATAAGAGTAGTAAACAACACAAATAGTAATGAGGTTACATATACTAATAAAGGTGATTTCTTTACAGGTATAAATTTAGGTGTTGGACTTCACGATATGTATATATCTGCAACTAAAGAATTTTCATTTATTTTTAGCTACTCTATACCGAGTCAACAACCATCTGTTATATCTCCTGTAACAACTATAACTAATGGTAATACATCTATAGAATCTAATTTACCAGATATAAGTGTGAGAGATTTTATAAGTGGTTTAGTTAAGATGAATAATTTAGTTGTAGGACCATTAAGCGCAACATCATTTAATTTAACACCTTTAAATGAGTGGTATGAAGATGGGGTAGCTAAAGATATTACAAAGTATATTGATATATCAGATTCGACAATTAACAAACCTAATCTATATAAACGTATCAACTTTAAGTATGGAGAAACAGATACTATATTAGGTGAGGAATTTAGAGGTACTAATAAAGTTGGGTACGGAGATTTAGAAGCTGAGTTTATTTATGATGGAGGTATTTTAAATGTAGAATTACCATTTGAAAATTTGATGTTTGAAAACTTATCAAGCGTTTTAGATAACGATTTTTCAAATATATTAGTGGGTAAGGTTATAGATAATGATTTATCACCTACAGATTCTAAACCTATTTTATTTTACAATAGAAATATAACTAATTTAGATGTCGGATTTATGCTTAAAGATGAAGATGATGTTCAGATAGAAATTAAAAGTTATTTAAATGTAGGGCAAGAGAATAAAACAGTAACATCAGATATAACACATTCTTTAAATTTCGGTGAAGAAATAAGTACATTTAATTTTGCACCACCACCAGTAAACCCTAACTCAGAATTAGGTAGTAAAGTTTCTTTATACTCTAATTATTGGGAGGACTATATCACAGACCTTTACGATAATAAAAGACGTGTATATAAGTTTGATGCTATTATGCCATTATCTGTAATTAGTAACATAAACCTCAATGATAAGTTAATTATAAGAGACAGGGTGTATATTATAAATACTATAAACACAAATCTAACAACAGGTAAAGTAAAGTTAGAATTATTAAATTATATAGGTGCTGTGTCGCAAGAAGTTCCTGTTAATTTTGATGGATTGAATTATGATTTAAATTTTGATATAAGCTAAAGATATGAGCGATAAAATAACATATGAAGATAAGGTTGGTATAAAACCTAAAACAGTTAGGAAAAATCAAGTGCAAGACCTTGATATGAATGAGATTAAAGATAAACATAATAATCTTGATGATAGAGTAATAGCTATAGAGTCAAGTGGCGTTACAGGTGTTACGCCTATAGATGTTAATGCTGAATGGACTAGTGGTTTATCGTTTGATGTTACGGCTGATAATTATCCTGTATTAGGTGCTTTTTATTCATCAACATCAGCTACTGTTACATTAGATGCTGCCGACCCTACACTAGATAGAATAGACTTAATAGTGGCAATTGCTCCTATTTCACCAGCTACAGTTGGTACTGTTGGTAAAATAACAGGAACACCAGCAACAACAGCTTTAGTTGTTGAACCTGATTATGACCCTAGTTTAGTATATCCTATTAAACAAGCTATAGTTAGAGCATCAGCAACAGAGCCAGAAAGCACATCTAAAGAATTGGTTTATGATGAAAATGTAGGAACACCTATAGAATTTGCATTTACTAGTAACTCAGGTAATATTGTAAACTCAACAAACGATGCTTTTAGTGGTACTAATTCTATTGAGGGTACTAACGTAACAGCAGGGAATAGAGCTATATTAACAAGAGTTTCTACTGAATCTACATCTAATGTGGATTTATTGACTTTCTATGTTAAATTAAAATCAGACTTTGAGGATAATTATATACTTATTAAATTTTTTAATGGTACTTCACAAGTTGGTAATACATACATATTTAAAAATGGTGATAACGGTTTTGATAGTTCTATTTTAACTTGGCAAAAGATAAGTATAAATTCATCTAAACTAGGTTTACCTGTTACTGATTTTGACAATATAGAAATATATTTTTATAAGAATTTTAGTGGATTCTTTTTAGATTTAATACAAATACATAATGGTAGTGGTAGCGAACCAATAACTAAAGGTGTAGAGGAAGCTCCTATAGATGGAAAATCATACAATAGAAGAGATGCATCGTGGGTTGAGGACTCTACGATAGGTGACACTGTAAAGGTTAGCCCTAATGACATAGCTGCTGGTTTTTTAAACGGTAAATTAGTAGCTGGAACAAATATAACTTTAGTTGAGGATAATGATGGGGGTGATGAAACATTAACTATAAATTCTACTGGTGGATGTTCTGTAAACCCTACAAGAGTAGATATGGGAGTTTCTAATGTTATAGATTGGACTAACCCTAACGGTGTATTTCTAAAAACAATGACGACTCCAACTACTTTTATAGATGATAATCTACCAACAGGAATAGATACAAAAAAAATATCAATATATATGCAAGGGGGATTTTTGCCTACGTTCCCTAATTATTGGAAAAAAACAACATCAAAAAATTACGCCTTAACGAGTGTTAACAGGTTAAATATAGAGTGCGTAAACGGTAATACAGGCGTAGAGTTAGTTTATTATGATATAGAGGCTGTTTCTTTTGCTATTCCTATTCAATTAGGCGAGCCTTTTGTATGGTTTGACGCTAGCGATTTCGACTCGTTAGATTTAAGTCCTAACGATTATGTAGATAAATGGTTAGATAAAAGCGGAAACGGTAACGATGCCTTTAACGATGAGCCAATAGAGGTGGATAGTTTTAGAGCTAATGATGAGTCTTTAAACTCTTTAAATACATTAACTATTAGAGCTAATTGGATGCAAACGCAAAATTTCGGAGTACAATCTCAAGCAAATACTTTTGTATTTGTAGCGAAAAGTAATAACGCCTCAAATACATTTATGTTTGACGGTATAGACGCAACAGATTCACAAAGTTTAGCTACCGTAGATTTTTTCGACTACGCTTTAAACGCTGGAAGTGAATTAAAAATGCCTGAGAACGTAGCTTCGGGAACTTGGGAAATATTCGTATGTATTTTTAATGGTGTTAATTCTAAAATAATTAGAAATGGGGTTTTCACAACTACTGGTGATGCTGGAGCTAATTCAATAAAAGGTTTAACGCTTGGAGCTAAATACGATAAAACGGCTAATAAATTGGGTAACTTTGCTGATTTTATTATGTATAATAATTTAGTTAGTGATGCTGATATAAATACAACTTGCAATTATTTAGCTACAAAATGGGGTTTAAGCTGGACTGATATATAAAATAAAAACAATGAAAAAAATACTTTTAATATTATTATTTATACCGTTATTGAACTACGGACAAATACCAGTAGATAAGAAATTACATTTTGCTGCTGGTGCTGGTATATCTTTAGTTACTTATGCTACTGTAATACAAATAACAGACGACCATAAAAAAGCTACAATATATAGTATAATAACACCTATTGTAATTGGATTAGCTAAAGAGTTAATTGATGAGAAGAAATACAAAGGCTTTGACTCAAGAGATTGGGCTTATACAGTTGGAGGTGGTTTATTTATTACTACAACTATAAATATATTCCCTAAAAAAGATTATAGAAAAACACAATACATATTTAATTAATTATGCTTAATAATATATTAGAATTATTAAAGGTTGATGAGTTTTATGGTAAAAGCGAGTTAATAGAAATAGCTAAAGGTAAATATAAAGCACCAGAAACTATTAAAGAAGGTTATAAAAATGCTAAAAGACGTATAAAATGGCAATTGAAAAAACAATAATATTAAATGTAGATGCTGATGATGGTATAAAAGAAGTTGAGCAGTTAGACGAATCCGTAAATAAGCTTGATGATAGTGTAGAAAAGGTCGGTAAAGATTCTGCTAAGACAGGTAAACAATCTAAAAAAGGATTTGAACAAGGTTCTAAAGGTGTTAGAAAGTTTGCTACTGCTATAAAAGGAGTTGGTATAGCTATTAAAGCTGCTGGTATTGGTTTGTTAATTGCTGCTGTTGCTAAGTTTCAAGAGTTATTTGTAGGTGATTTAGCTACAGATTCATTAACTATTGCAGCTCAAACACTTAATAATATATTTAAAGGGCAAAATTTCGAGATAGCATTTCAAAACGCACAAGAAACCGTAAGGCTTCAAAAAGAAATAGAAATAAACGCTAAAAGATTAGAGAAATTTCAGTTAAATCAACAAGAAATAGCAGAGAAAGAAAGACAGATAAGAGATGATGTAAGTATATCTATTGTTAGAAGAATAGAAGCTAATGAAAAGTTAGGTGTTATTTTAGAAAATCAATTAGAGTTTGAAAAGAAATTAGCTTTAGAATCTTTAAACTTTGCAAGGTCTGAAAATGAAAAATTAGGAACACAAGAAAGTTATTTAGCTTTATTAGATGCTGAAATAAAACTTGCCGAAATAAATGAAAGAATAACAAGCCAAAGGTCAGAACAAAAAGTAAATGAGGTAGCGTTACAACAAGAATTAAACACTTTGCTAGAAACTCAATCTCAATTTGCAATAGAGGTTTTTAGAATATCTAACTTAGGAGAATTAAGGTTGTTAGAACTTCAAAAAGAAAGAATTAGAATACAATTTGAAGAAGAGGATGCGCTTTTAGCTAAAAGGCAAGATAACTTAGAGGTAGGCACTCAAGCTTATGCAGACGCAACATTAGAAAGACAAGCGTTAAATAGAGAATTTCAAATAAATACAATAAACACAGAAAAAGCGATTTCTAAACAAAAGAAAGATATTGTTAATGATTTTGCAAACGCAGCAATTGACGCTTTTGGGAAAGCATCAGCAGCAGGTAAAGCTTTTGCAGTAGCTCAAGCTATATGGAACGTGCACGAAGGTATAACAAAAGCATTAACATTAAAACCGCCTTTTAATTTTATTGCAGCAGCTACAGTAGCTTTAAAAGGGTTTGCATCTGTAAGAAGTATATTGTCAACGCCAAGCCCTGGAGGCGGTGGAGGTGGTGCTCCAAGTGGATTATCTGCTCCGTCATTTCCACCATTAGCCCCAGAGTTTAATGTAATCGGTGCGTCAGGTACTAACCAATTAGCAGAGAGTATAAGTACACAAACACAGCAACCAATTAAAGCTATTGTAGTAGCAAGTGAGGTTACATCTCAACAAGCACTAGATAGACAGATAACAGACACTGCTACATTCGGTTAAAATGTAACAATCAACTAAATATTTAGTTATAATTATATAAATATATCTTAAATGGAAACATACGAATTATTTTTAGATGAAGAAACAAAAGAAAAGGGGGTGTTTGCTATATCTTTAGTTTCTGATCCTGCGATAGAATCAGATTGGATAGCATTAAGTAAAGATGTTAAAATGGCTGTTGTAGATGATGAGAAGCATATATTAATGGGAGCTGCTTTAATACCTAATAAACTTATTCCTAGAAAAGATAAATCAGGTATTTTTAATGTGTTTTTTAGTGACGATACAGTTAGAAAAGCGTCTGAAATGTTTTTAAAGAATGGTTTTCAGAGCGAAACTACACTAGAACACGCTATACAATTAGATAGTAACACCGTATCTGAATCATGGATTAAAGAAGATAATGTACACGATAAGTCTGTTAAGTTTGGCATTGATGTACCTATAGGAACGTGGCTTATATCTATGAAAATAGAAGATGATAACATTTACCAAATGGCTAAGGATGGTTTAATAAACGGATTTAGCATAGAGGGTAGGTTTGCAGATATGTTAGTTAAAAACAGTAAAGAATTAACCGAAAATGTAACAGAAGAACCAATAAATAGTTATAATAATATGAGTTTAGACAAAAAAACGTTTCTTTCACGAATGGAAAAATTATTTTTCGGTTCGGATGAAGAAGTAAAAGAAGAAAACAGAGAGCCTGTTATTACTGCTGAGGAAATTCAAACTGCACCTGTTGTAGATTTGACAGAAAAAGCAGAAGAGCCTGTTGAAGAGGTAGAAGTTAAAGCTGAAGAAGTTGTAGAGGTTAAAGAACCTGAATACGCAACTAAAGAAGAATTCAGCAAACTATCCGAACAAATCACAGAACTAAGTAAAACTTTCACTAAAGAGAAAGAAGATTTAGAAGCTAAGAATGTTGAATTACAAAAACAAGTTGATGAAAAACCTGACGCTGAAAAAATTGTACATTCTCCAGAAGTAAAAGAAGTTAAATTAACAACAAACAAAACTGCTAAAGGAAGAATTACAGCAGGATTAAGACAAGCATTAAATAAATAAAAGATATGGCAACAACTGCAACAATTAATAGTAATTACAACGGTGAAGTAGCTGGTGAAATTGTAGGTAAAGCGTTTAAAGAAGCTGATACTATTTCTAAAGGACTTATTACAGTACTACCTAATGTAGCTTATAAAGCTTCGTTAAGAAAAATTGAATACACTAACGGTAAAGTAGATTATTCTTGTGGATTTACACCTACAGGAGCTGTTACAAGAAGTGAAGTAGAGTTAATCCCTAAAAAGATTAAAAATGAGATGGAATTATGTAAAGAAGATTATAGACAGGTTTGGTCTACTGCTTCTATGGGATTCTCTGCTCATAATGACATGTTACCAGCAGATGAAGAAGAAGCATTTTTAACAGAGGTTTTATCAGATACTGCCGTAGCAACTGGTAATGAAATTTGGAGTGGTGACGCTGCAACAGATGGTGAAATAGGTGGTTTAATTCCTTTATTTACTGCTGATGCAAATGTTATTAAAGCAAACAATGGTATTGTTCCTTTAGCTGCTGCAATTGATAAAACTAATGTAGTTTCTGAAATTGAAAAAGTTTTAGCTGCTGTACCTGTAGCATTAAGAAGAAAACCAGATATTATTTACTCTATTTCTCCTGATATTGCTTTAGCTTATGATTTTGCTCAAACAAATCCAAGTATTTCTAATGGACTAGGAGCAGAAGCACATGAATTAAAATACGGTAGAATTACATTTACTGTAAATAACGATTTACCTGATAATACATTTGCTATTTATCAACGTAAAAACGTTTATTTCGGAACTGGTTTAATGTCAGACCATAACGAAATTAGAATTAAAGACATGGATGAAACTGATTTGAGTGGTCAAGTTAGATTTAAAATGGTTTATACTGGTGGAGTACAATATGTTAATCCAGAGGAAATTATTTGGTACTTATCTACAACTGCTGTAGTATAATAAATTAAATTAATAATCATATAAAGGGTGGGTAGTTTTGTCTGCTCACCCTTTTTTAATAAATATATAATATGGCTTGTGATATAACAACAGGTAGAGCTAAAGGATGTTTTGATGCTTTAGGAGGTATTAAAAAAATCTTTGCTACTACTGATGATTTAGGTGCTATTACTTATGATGTTACTGATACGGATGTTATCACAACATTTGGAGGTACTCCTGAGTTCTTTGAATTTGATTTAAAAGGTAATAATAACACCTTTGACGCTGGTACTATAACTAAAGATATTAGTAATGGGACTTCATTTTTCGCACAATCTTTATCGGTTTTCTTACCTAAATTAGATAAGGCTACGCATAAAGAAGTAAAACTATTAGTGTGGGCTAGTCCTACTATTATAGTTCAAGATTATAATGATAATTATTTAGTAATGGGATTAGCTAATGGTGCTGATGTAACAGGTGGTACTATTGCAACAGGTGGGGCAAGAGGTGATGCAGCTGGTTATACCTTAACTATGACTGCTGAAGAGGCTGCTCCTGCTAATTTCTTAGCTGTTGATATTCCTACAACTACAGCTACAGTTAGTGCAGTACAAATAACACCTTAATATTTTGATTTCATAGTAATTTGTTTTAGAGGGTAGGCAGTTTGCTTACCCTTTTTTATTGTAAACAGATAAACAAAAAATTAGTTATATTAATATGAAGATTTTATTAGAGAGTGCAACACCTCAAACACTAAATTTTATACCTAGAGAATACGTTAGTTTGGTTAATTACACTATTACTAACGAACAATCTAATACAAGTGTTTCAGATACTAATATAGATGCAACTACTAACGGTGGTTACTTAGAAATAACTGAAATTTTTGATTTAAAAGAGAATATTTATTACAATATAGATATAACAAAAACAGATAACACATTAATTTATAGAGGTAGAATTTTCTGTACAAACCAAGATATTGATACTTTTAGTATGAATGATGGTAAATTTACAGAAGATACAAGTAAAGATAATACATACGTGATTTATGAGTGATAAAGAAAGTAGAATTAGTATCGTTAATTTAAGTAATTACGTACAACCTGAGATAAAAGAAGTGCCTAGTAAAAAATATGTTACTTACGGAACTAAAAATAGTTATTTTCAGTATTTAATAGATAGAAGCAGAGGTAGTGCAACAAACGGATCTGTAATAAACTCTATCATAGATATGATTTACGGTGAAGGTTTAAATGATGAATCTTTTTATGATACTATACCAGAAGATGACGTTAAAAGACTTGTAAACGACCTTAAAAGAATGGGGCAATGTGCTATTCAATTACAGTATTTCGGTGGTAGAAAGTCTGTAAAAGGCTCACATATACCAGTAGAGAGTTTAGCTGCTGAAAAAGTAGATGATAAAGGTATTATAAATGCTTATTATCACTCAAGGGATTGGAGTAAAGTTAGAAGTATATCAGACTTAGATAGAATACCAACGTTTGAATCAAAAGAAAAAGGAGGTATAGAAATACTATATATCAAACCTTATAATAGTGGTTTATTTTATTATAGTACTGTAGATTATCAAGGTGGCTTACAGTATGCTGAATTAGAAGAGGAAATAGGTAATTACCATATAAATAATATACAAAATGGTTTAGCCCCTAGTATGTTAATTAATATGAATAATGGAGTTCCAGCAACAGAGGAAAAAGCAAAAGAAATAGAACGTAAAATTCAAGCTAAATATAGTGGTAGTTCAAATGCTGGTCGTGTTGTACTTATGTTTAACGATAATAAAGAAAGTGAAAGTACAATAACACCAGTTCCTTTATCTGATGCTTCTGAACAATATCAATTCTTATCTAATGAATCTATGAGTAAGATTTTAGTATCTCATAGAGTTACAAGTCCTTTATTATTTGGATTATCTACAAGCACTGGGTTTGGAAGTAATGCAGATGAGTTAAAAGTAGCTTCTGTACTATTTGAAACACTATCTATAAGTCCATTTAGACAGTTATTAATACAAGGTTTTGAAAAGTTAGACAAGTTTAATAACACTACAAGAGATTTAGAGTTTATTTCTTTAAATCCTTTTATGGATGATGAAGAGGTAACTGAAGAGGTTACAGAAACAACAGAAGAAACTACTGAAGATGCTGAAACTGTTGTAGATAATGAAAATACAGAATTATCAGCACACCAAGACGATAGTTTAATAGCTAACGCTTTAATCGGTTTAGGTGAAGATGAAGATTTAGAAAAGTGGGAGTTAATAGATGAAAGAGAAGTAGATTATCTAATGGAAGATTATTTAGATGGTCAAGTCGAAGAATTAAACAACCCTAAACTATCATTTAAGAAAAAAGTATATAATTTCGTAACAACTGGAACTGCTAGACCTAATGCAAATAGTGAGCAAGATGGCGAAAACTCACAAGGTGTTAAATTTAAAGTTCGTTATCAATACGCACCATTAGCAGCAGGAGAAAACAGCAGGGATTTTTGTAAAAGAATGGTTACAGCTTCTAAAATATACCGTAAAGAAGATATTATAGCGATGGAAAATCAATCAGTTAATCCAGGCTGGGGATTAGGTGGTGCTAATAACTATTCTATTTGGTTGTATAAAGGTGGTGGAGGTTGCCATCATAAATGGTTTAGAAAGACTTATGTACAGCGTACAGATACTAAAATAGATGTTAAAAGTCCATTAGCACCAACAATAAGCACTACTAAGGCAAGACAAGAGGGGTTTAGAGCAACTGCAAACGATAGTAAGGTAAGTGTAGCACCTGTTAATATGCCTAATAAAGGATTTGTAAATAAATAAGATATGGCAGTAGCATTATTCATAAAAGCAGAAGATTTAAAGAGAAATACTATATTAGATGGTAATATAGACAATGATAAATTCATGAACTATATTAAAATAGCTCAAGAGATACACATACAAAATTATTTAGGAACTGATTTATATAAGCGTTTACAAGCTGGTATTATAGCAAACGATTTAACAGCTAATGAAATTACTTTAATTAACGATTATATACAAGATGCTTTAATACATTTTGCTGGGGCTGAATATTTACCGTTTGCAGCTTATACAGTTGGTAATGGTGGTGTATTTAAACATGTATCAGATAATAGTATTAGTGTAGACAAGTCAGAAGTAGACTATTTAGTACAGAAAGAAAGAGATTTTGCACAATACTACACTCAAAGATTAGTAGATTATTTATGTGATAATAGTCAACTATACCCTGAGTATTCAACTAATACAGATAACAAAATAAACCCAGATAGTACTGTAAACTATACTGGTGGATGGTATTTATAATATGGAAGTGAAGCGATACAAACCAAAGAAAGAAAACGTACTTAAACTAAAAAAATATATAAAAGATGGCAAAAAAGCTGGAGGTAATAAGAAATTATCTGATAATAACAGATACAATAACACTTGAAACTGTAGAATATCCACAAGATAGGGTTAGATATAAGGATTACAACAACACTATACAGTTTAAATATATAGATGATAGTTCTCAAAATAAAGAATATCAATTCAGTGATTTAGTAGATAAAGATGAGGTTTCTTGGACTGATTTACCAACATTATTAGATTGGCTTAGAGATAATTCAGGTGGTGCTGGAACTTTAGATGTTAAAATACAAGATCAAACAACTCCTGTTATTATATTACCAATGGCTTTAGAAAATGTCAGAACAACTATAACAGTAGAAGCTGTAGTAGGGGAAAGAACATTTACTGTTTCTGATGATACAGGATTTACTATTGGTCATCATTTTAGGTTAGTAGATGTTAATTCTGATAAGTTTTATTACGCTACAATATTAAATGTAGCTGCTAATGTTGTAACCGTAGATACTCCCATAGATTTTCCTTACGCTATAGGCTCACAAGCTGTTGATGCTATAACTAATATGGCTGTGGATGGTTCTATTACACCTGTTGTTTTTAAACATAGGTTAGGTATGCCATCAACACCTTCAGATACGGATATAACACGTATTATTATTACTTGTACTACAAATGGAGGTATTGACTTATCAGGTTTTGGAGATGGAGACGCTTTAGATAATGGATTAGTTTTTAGGCAAATAAGAGATTTAACTAATAATATATTTAACGTTAAAACAAATGCAGATATATCTAACATAGCCTATGATTTTAATATTTATGACACTACAAATCCAGCGCAAGGATTAGATGGATTTGTAAGTAGATTGACATTTGCAGGTCAAAATAAAATAGGCGTCTCTCTTAGAGTTGGTCAAGATGATAATTTAGAGGTTATAATACAAGACGATTTAACAGGATTAAATTCATTGTCAATAATAGCGGAAGGGCACAAAGTAGAAGCGTAAACATGAAAGGATTAATAGATAAAGTCTTAGCTTGGACTATAAGTAAAAAGCTTACTGTATTTTTAATAGCTACAATACTAATATTAAAAGGTAGTATTAGCGGTTCTGAATGGGTTTATATATCATTAATGTATATAGGCACACAAGGAGCAATAGACTTATATAACAGTATAAAAAAGTAACCAATTAAATTAATATATATGCCTGATTAAGAAATAGTAATACCACCAGTAGAAACAACTGAAACTGATGATGATATCGTTGACCCAGATAATCCTAAAACACCTAAAAAGAAAGGTTAATTTATATAAGAGGTTGTTAATAATAATATTAGTAATTGCATTTTTTTTAGGTAACTATCAAATTTGCAATTACTTTTATCCTTTAAATGACGATGAAAGCATATCTAATTGGTGGTTTTTAAAGGTTGATATTTATGCACTAATAATAGCTTTATTATTTATTTACGCAGCTCAAAAGAGAACAAGCGACCACAGAATAAGAATGATAGAAAAGCTTATAATAAATATAGGAATAGGTTTTACTAGTTCAAATTTTATAGATAGAAGAATATTAGGCACAAGAGAATATACATTAGCAGATTTAGGAATGATTATAGTAGTATTTTTAGTTTCATACTACGACTTTAAAAGATTAAACAAACTAGCAAAAACCCACAGCGGAACATGAATCAACACGAAAAATTAGACCTAGTAATAAAGCAAAATACATATATGTTAGGATTACTAGAGAACAACCCAAAGACAGGTCAAAAAGGGGCTATAAAAAGAATAGACGACTTAGAAAGTAAGGTAAATGTAATTGAAACTAAAGATAAAGTAAGGGTTGGGAAAGCTACTATTTTCGGTGGTGTTATTGGTGGAGCTTCTGTATTTGTGGGTAAGTTAATATTAAAACTAATATTCTAATGAAGTATTTCAAATTACACGAATTTGATAGCCCTGACTTAAAAGGCTCAGGTCAATTTATGGATGAAACGTTTTTATCTATGTTAGAACAAGCACGAGCCGAAGCTAATATACCATTTATTATAAATAGCGGTTACAGAACACAAAAGCATAATAAAAAAATAGGTGGCGTAAAATCATCAAGCCATTTAAAAGGATTAGCAGCCGATATAAAATGTGTTGATAGTAGAAGTCGTTTTATTATGTTAAACTCTTTAATTAGTGCTGGATTTACTCGTATAGGTATAGCAAAGACTTTTATTCATGTAGATTTTGATGTAGATAAGTCTAGTATGGTTTATTGGTTGTATAAATAATTAAATAAACTATACGTAATTAAATATAAATGATAAGAAAATAGCATTTTTATATCATATAACATATAAAAACCTACTAGCGTCATTCCGTTTCACTAGTAGGTTAATTTTTAGTGCAATTTGAAATAAACCAACTTAATTTATAATGAGAAAAAAAGTTGTTGCACTAAGCCAGTCGGATCAACGGTGCTGACAAACCGTTTAAAAGTTTAACAATGCTAAAGTAGTTATAATTATTTAAACTACCTAATTATTTAACATATTTCTTTGTAAAAAATCCATATAAGTTTTATTACTTACTTTATATTGGTGCTTACTCTCTTCGCAAAATAATATTCTTTGTACTGTTCCTTGTTCTGTAAATATAGTTTTTAACAATTTAATATCTGTTGAACCACTAACAGGACAAGCCCATTTAGGTAAACCTTGCTTAACTGCATTATTAGTAACACTACCAAAGTATGGTTTTAAAGTCATATAAAGCTCTTCAGTAGTTACAATATCGCCTTTATTATAATCTACCATCTTTTGTAAATACTCTTTCTGTTCGTCTTTATTACCGTACTCTATCATATCCCACATATGTAATCCTTCATGTGATTGCTTTAATGTTAATCCAAAGTAATTAGCCATATAAGCCATTGAATAACTTGGTAATCTAAAGTATCTTTTAGCCATTCTATAAATATCAAAAGATTTAACATATCTATCAACGTGAAAATTATGTTTAGCAGCTCTTGTATTAATCCATTTATTATCAAATGAATTGTTGTTTTGACCAATAATCATAGATGCTTTATTATATTCTTTTAAAAACTCACCTACCATCTTTTTATCTGAATGATTTTTATCCCATGTTAAATAATGCACTTCATCATTACCTACCCACTTCCACGCTATTGATATAATTTGTGGCTCTGTTCTTAATTGTTCGTGTCTAATATATTGCTTGCCTGACCACCAAATATCTGCTTTTATTCTACTTGTTTCAATATCGTAAACCATTACTTTATCATTTACAATATCTTTCTTGTTTACTCCTAATCCTAATTCACGTGCATAGTTTCTAACTTGTCTTGTTGTTACATTTAAAAATTTACTTAATTCTTTTTGAACTTTCTTTCTTGACTTATTACTTGAATATTGGTCAATAATTAATTGTCTATTCTTTTTACTTAAATGGTTAACGCTCATAATTTATTTTAAAATGGTTTAATTAATCTAATTAACTGTTTTCTAAATATCCAAGCTGCTAATATAACGTTTAATATTATACTATACAAATTAAACGGTCTTTTTACTTCTTTAATCACTAATTTATCTTCACTTTTAAAACTACTTTTATACTCTTCTTTCCAAGAGTTAATAATACTATCGTTATTTTGTTCTAAATATATAGTGTCATTCTTAGCTTTTAAGGTTGTTTTATTCTCACCTGAACCAAATGTATATTTAAATGGTTTTAAGTTACCTAAACTATCGCATGGCTCGTCTATAACTAAACTATTTAATTGCTGAGGTGTTATCTTTACAATACTATTTATCTTGATAGTATCATTTGTTACTGTATTAGTGTATTCCTTCTTAGCTCTACAGCTAGAAATTATCAACAATACTAATAATATTACGTTTATTTTTTTCATGATTAATCGTTATCTATTACAAATTTTTGCCCAGCTATTAATATTATGTTTCTAAACTTCTTTACACCATTATAACTTAATCCATGTTTTTTAGCGTAATCAGGAATAGACATGATATTTCCGTAATCAATACATAGTTCAATAAGTTGAACTAAACTAGAATTATCCAACTTACCTTGTTCAAAATTTTTAGCAGTAAAACTAAGCAACTTCTTAGTGTTTTCAATAGTTTCCATGTTGTTCAATTTTTTGAATTAATGTTATTAGTAGTTGGTGGCAATTAAAAAGAAACTCCACCGCAATCTTCACAGCAAGTGTGTCCATCGTTAGGTTTTTCCTTGTCACACATAAAGCAAGTCTTATTTCTTTTTAACTGTTCCCTTTGGCAACCAACAACGTGTATATCACATTGCTTGGTTTCTACTTTTTTGCCAAATATTCTCTTAATCCAATTCATTTTTTTATCTATTTAATTTTGTTATTAATTACGCAACGTGGCATACACAAACCGTTGGCACTTAATACATTTTTGATATATGCTGTACCCTTTTTTCAGACGTAAAATGTACTAATGCCAACAGCGTATATAATTAACGCAATAAATTTTGCCTTTGCGCTTTTTTAATTACTTATCCCATTCCCAAAAACTCAAAATATGTATAATTATTGGTAAAGTCCATCCGTCACCCAATAAACTACCTGATTTTCTTTGAGTTAATATATCACAATAATCATCTTCAAAACCTTGTAATCTACACATTTCAATAGTATTACAAGTTCTGAATTTACCATAATCATCTATTAGTGTTAACATTCCTGTTGTATTATTCCTGTGTATTAAATAACGTTGAGTACCACCTGTTCCACTACCAGTATTTAAACAAGTATGTTTTTCTCTATCACTCTTACCACTTGTCAATATATCGTTTAAGAGTATTTTTTTATCTTTTGGTTGTGGTATATCAACAACAACGTCAAACATCGTATTTTTAGTTCTTATGTTAGTCCAATAGTATCTATCACGTAATTGCGCAGTAACTAAACTACTGTCAATCCTAACAGGGTAAACACCTAATGCCCTACTCATTATTCCAACGTCTTTTACGTTTGCACTTCCAACATTTTCTTGTAAAAATTTTACATTTGGGTTTAGTTTTTTGACGTGTTCTAATATTTCAACAAAGGTAAAAAATAAACTACTTCTACTTCCGTTAATTCCTGCACGTTTACCAGCCGCACTTAAATCTTGACAAGGTGAACCACTACCAATAAAATCAATAGTTTTCCAATCAATATCCCATTCCTTCCAATTATTAATATCTCCAACTTGTATAACATCTGGAAAATGGTGTTGTTGTAGTTCTATTGCATAAGGTTTAATCTCACTTGAATAGTATTTATCAACCTTAATATTCATATCTGAAAACGCTTGTCTTAACGTTCCCATTCCATTAAATAAACTTATTACATTCATAATATTTCGTGTATGTTTTGGCTACCGCCAATTTGCATTCTCTAAATTTATTTCGCTAATCATATACTGCTACAGTTAAGCCGTAATATTTGGCTTAGTAATCTAATTACCCATCAACGGTAATGTTTGTTATAGCCATATTTACGCTTGTACCTGCAAAGTTTATAGCTTTTTGTTGTGTACTAAAAAGTCCGTGAATTAATAAAGTGTTATGGTTTTGCACCATCCAAACACTTCGGCTAACTACACCTATACTCAATTTAAAAGCATCAGTACTACCCAACTTATATCCATAAGCTTGGTCTAAATTTATTATCTCGCCTTGTGACATTCTGTCTTGATATTCTTTATCTAATAATGTTTCTAATTCTTTATTCATTTTTATAAATTTTAATGTTAATATTCTTTTAAACTAAGCATAGCTAATTCGTTGGTTGTAATGCCTTTTTGATATATATTTTTATGTTTTCTCACACGCAAAAGGCACTACAAGCCGTTGGCAACCAACTATGTATAACGGTATAACTTAAGTAAGTTCTTCAAAACTAACTCTGTGGCTACAAAAATCACCATTTCCACTTGCGTGCACACCATATAAAGTTCCGTTATCGTCTTGTATTTCTACATAAGTTCCATCCTCATAAACAACTTCGTAGCTTTCTCCACAATGTTCGTAAAGGTGGTTGTCTATAAAGTCATTCATTGTATCTTCGTTTGTCGCAAGTGCAACTGTTGTAACCCAAGTGTAATCTTCCATAATTATTTTGTATTTATTCGTTATTCCGTTATACTATTAAGTTATACGTAATTAAACCAGTGATATTTTCTCTATATCATATTTTATAGAGTTCTTTTCAAATATACTTTCTAATAAGTTTTTTTTATATCGGTCACTTGTTCTTATTGGTTCTGCTAAAAAAGTGCTGGTAATTAAATAATAGTATGTAGGCATAATTTAGTGGTTTAAAAGCGTATAACTATGCAAATAGTTTATATCACTTTGTTAATAATAATCAAATGTAGTAATAAAAAATGGTTTATACAAATCTAAGAGTAACTTTCTTTAAATTAATACAAACCATTTACTAATTCGTTGGGAGTGAGTTTTGTTTATTTTATCAGTTTACGCTAATGGTTTTAATACTATTCACTTGTTTGTCTTATAAATTATTTAAGCGCAAAGGTTTCAAAAAGCCCACAACCAACTATTGCATATAAACAATTAAAAAATTATTTACATTCGTCTACACTTACTTTAAACCTTTCTAATTTACCGCATATATTCAATGTTACACTTATGTCTTTACCCCAACTTGCATAGCCTCCACCCATTTCAATACACTTGTTTTTATAATAAGTTTTAGCTTCACCCCATAAGCTGTAAACATCATATATATGCTTTGTTTTTAGATAATTTATTAAGTCTGTTTTCATATTTTAAATATTTTTTAAAAGTTCATATTCTAATGTAGTTAACCGTTATTTTTGTTGGTGTAATAACCTCAGCGTTTAACGTGTTTGTTACTGTTGTCTTTACCATCGGTATCTGTTTTAAACCCCTCAAAACCATCGGTTAACTATCAATAAAAAATATAAAACTACATATCGTTTATATCCTGCATTATTGCCTCTAACACTGTTTTTGTGTCATTACCATTTTTTAAAATAATTTCACTATACATTATTTTATCTAAAGTTCTGTCGTGAAAGTCCTCATACATTTTACCAATTCTTAAGTTTTTCTTAAATACTTTTTGGCAATAATTTATTAACTCTTGCACTTCTTTAGTGTTTCTTAATTCTTCTTTATTTTCAAAAATTTTATCTAATTCATCCATAATATTTACATTTTTTATCTAATTAAAGTTATAATTAATCCTTGCGGATTAATGGGCTTACGTATATCTGTTTCGGTACGCAAGCACTAAAAATAACTCCTCATAACAGTAAAAATTTAAAATCCATCTACACGTATTATTTCTTATCATCCATACTTAGTCCTTCGCCTGTCCAACTCTGATCCTGTATTAATCTATATGTTCTAACAACTGCAAAATTGATTATTTTAAAATATTCAAAATTCAACCCATAATCCATTTCTTTTAGTTTATTAAGTACAAAATTTTCAAGATCTATTGGTGTTATTTCAGTTAAATTTTTATCAAATACAAAACTTGCTATTTCGCTATTTACCATATTTTTCAATGTGCTTTCTGGATGGTATAGTGTATTATATAGTTTTTCAATATCTTTTATGGAATAACCAAAAGAGCAGTTTAGAGTTATCGTTTTCAAATCTTTAGATGTTAATGTTTGCATTGCAATTTCAGCAACTCTAAGTCTTGATTCTTGTATGTAAACACTATCAAAATAAGGCATCCTAAAATAAATACCTTTATTTAATTTTTTAATTTTATTTCCATTTCTAACCCTTATACCTGTTTGCCAAGGCTGAACTATAATAAATATTTTAACAGCATTAAGTATGTATTCAAAAAATTGTTGTACTTGGTTCATATTGTCTTGTGTACATTGCTAACGCAAATAGCCACCGCTTTTTTAAATTTCTAATGTTATAAGTGTACGTTAACCGTTATTTTTGTCGGTGTAATAACCTCAACGTTTAACGTGTTTTAAACTTTGTTCTTAACTCTCGGTAATTGTTTTAAATCCCTCAAAACCATCGGTTAACTATCAATAAAAAATATTAAACCTCATCTTTTAAATAAAGATCAACCCCCTCAAAAACTCCATCTTTAAACCAATAGTCAATACTTTCAATCGTAAATGCATTAAAATTAGCATCCATTTTTCTAAATCTAAAATTAAAACCGTCATTAATATTTGGAACTTGTGGTATTTTTACTTCTTCTATAATCGTTTTTTCGTTTCCTGTATAGTTTAATTTTGCTTTTATCATAATTATTGTATTTTATATTTAACATTTATTATTGTAATTCGTTATAACAAATAGTTGTTGTCTTTATGTATTTACAATATTTGTTTTTAATGCAATGGTCAAGGCTTTATTTACTGTTAAAGCGTTAACACCTCAACCACTTGCAATAACTATGCACAACCAAAATTAAAAGCCAGTGCTTAAATCTTTTGCTATTAAATATGCACAGTCAGCATCGTGTTTTATATCTTGCATACCTGCATTATTTTTATATGTACTTTCAGCACAAAAAGGGCAAGATGTTTCTCCGTTGTTATAATTCTCATTCGGATAACATTCCTCAAGCACTTGTTTGCATAATTTTTGTATGTCTGTTTCTCTACTCATAATTTGTTATTTTTTAAAATTTAACTTTGGTTGTACTATTCAGTTGGCACTTAATACAGCCGATGTATTCTCAGTCCGTACAACGTTGCGTGGCTGTACTAATGCCAACTATGCGCAACCAAAATTAAAGGTTGTTTTCTTCTTTAATAAGTTTAGTTGCATATTCCCATGCTTTTCGTTTTAACCATAACAACTTTATTGCTCTTTTATCCATTAAAAAAACCATTTCATCTTTGCTTCTTTTACTCATTCTTTTAAATCTAAACAATACATAATACCAATCGTATATACCAGTAACATCTAATGCTTTTTTAATTAAGTGTAGTATTAAAACTATAATTGCCCATATCCAAAAAAATGGGTTTGTTAAAACAAAAATCTGTTCTTCGCTTATTTTCATAATTTATTTTTTAATTAATTTAACTTTGGTTGCTCTATTCGTTAATCCGTAATTTAAACCTTTTCAAATCTTTCGTTATATTCATCGGTAATTTCTCTTAAGCCATAAATCTTATAATCATTTTTTCTAAGGTAACTATTTACTGTAACTTCTACAAATAAATCATTTGTAAACTCCTCGATAGTTGGTGTTTTATTTTTGTTTAAACTT